>Ga0233447_1001229_pt1 | contig 22267 bp, 13 predicted proteins | sample SI_124_October20_3_FD_183014 | JGI IMG/M metagenome (GOLD analysis project Ga0233447, IMG submission 183014) | Seawater microbial communities from Saanich Inlet, British Columbia, Canada - SI_124_October2016_135_MG | ecosystem: Environmental > Aquatic > Marine > Inlet | place: Canada: British...
TATATAGGGAATGAACTTTTGCGTTCTCTTGTTGTTTCAGGAATAATTAATGGTGTAGGAGCAGTGCTAAGTTTTGCTCCACTGATACTAATAATGTTTGCAATGCTCTGTTACCTTGAAGACCTTGGCTACATGGCTCGTGTAGCATATATGCTTGATAAAATATTTAAGGCATTTGGATTGCATGGTGCTTCTGTCATGCCATTTATCATTTCCGGAGGGATACCTGGCGGCTGCGCTGTTCCTGGGGTTATGGCGAGCCGAACCCTAAGAAGCCCAAAAGAACGCTTAGCTACTGTACTCACAGTGCCTTTTATGGTGTGCGGTGCTAAGGCTACTGTTTTTTTAATGCTTGCTGATATATTTTTCCCGAATAATAAAACCAATGTAATGCTTATTCTTACTATAGCATCATGGTGCGCAGCACTGATTGCAGCTAAAATATTGCGTTCAACGCTTATTAGAGGCGCACCTACGCCATTTATAATGGAGTTGCCGGCATATAGGCTGCCGACTCTGTATGGCATTATTACACACACATGGGATAGGGTATGGCAGTTTGTCAAAAAAGCAGGGACTGTGATTTTTGCTATTTCTATAGTAATATGGGCATTTATGACTTTTCCTCAACTTCCACAGAAGCAGAAAGTTTATTTTAATAAAATGCGGAGGGAAGTTGTATTACAATCAAAGAATCTGTCAAAAGAACGGAATCATGCAGCTTTGAGTAAAATTGCAAATTTAGAACAAGAAACTGCATTAAAACACTCATATGGTGGAAGAATGGGAGTATGGTTGGAGCGTGTCAGTAAGTATGTCGGTTTTCCATGGCAAGCAAATATAGCGCTTATAGGAGGCTTTGCTGCTAAAGAAGTAATTTTATCGACTCTTTCAACTGCTTATTCCTTAGGGGATCCAGATAATGAGGAAGCGATATCTACAAGCCAGGGAAGAAACAGCACTGAACAGTCTGGTATAATTTCCAGCTCTATGCTTGGAAGAAAGTTGTTAACCAACTCAGCATGGACGTTGCCAATGGTCATTAGTTTTCTTCTATTTGTTTTGTTGTATACTCCATGTTTTGTGACGATAATAACGATAGCAAAAGAATCATCCTGGATGTGGGCGCTTCTCGGAACTTTTGCTAGTTTAGCTTTTACATATGCACTGTGCGTAATAGTTTATCAGGTTTGTTCTGTTTTCATGTAAAGCTTTATCATATATTAGAAGCAGAAGTGTTTTGGGGTGCTTCTTTTAATAGGCCAAGGTTAAAAGTAAATGGTTTTGAGAATTTTATATTTCTTTTACCAGTTTTTTTATTTTTTTTCCCATCATTTACATAATAGACTATTTTACAAGACAAAGCTTTCTGGTCAATTAAAATCTTCCATAATGTTCGCTGTGGCACTGCTTGTTTTAAACCAGGAGGAATTTTACCTGTTCTTACGTAAACTCTATTCATTAACTTCCAAATTTCTTTCTGTGAGAACTGTCCCTTTTTCGATTTAATGACTTTATCAAGAACGTCGTATCTGTGAAATGGGTTGTCCATCTTTTTTTTCACTATTGAAGGAAATTTATCTGTATCATTATATTGAACAACAGGAAAATTAGTCAATATCTGGGGTTTACCCCCATTGTCAATGAAGTGAATTTCATCTCCTCCCTGTGAAAGCTCAAAAATAAAAGATTTGCCTGTTGTATCGGCAATAAGCATGTGCAACCCTGAAAAATTTTTGGAGATTTTTGCATTTAATATTTTTACTTTAGCTTCATCTACATTTGAGCATGTGTCAAGAATAAGTCGTGCTAACTGAAACATATAAAGTCCCGTTGTTTTACCTCCACCCAGTGGAATGTTGTAGTTGACCAGGGTTTCGTTGGCCTCCATGCAACAAACGGTTAATCCAGTAGAATTTAATCCATCAAAAACACCATTTAGCAGGTCCATTGCTCCAAAGACAATTGATGAATATCCTACTTCCGGATATAATTCCATAACAAAATTACGTGAAAAAAGGTTTCGGGCATCTGCTGCCGGCGGAGTTCCTGTCACATCGTGAATTGGGGCAATAAACGAATCAAAATTTCTAACTACCTGTGGATGTCGACTTTTGACTTCTCCAGGAGGGAAGCACACAGCAGAACACCCATAAGGACCAATGTCATAGGGAAGAGTGCTTAGGTCTAACAAAGAGTGAGCGTATGAAACATTATATGCACGTCCAACTCCAATCATTCTATCAAGCAAAAGAGGATAATTGTCAAGCATATACATTTTACGTGCTACTGCATAGATAGGTTCTGAATAATCTAATGGTACTATTTTTAACCATTCTTGTGCTATTTTGCCGATGGCCTCTCCAATGTCACCATTAGAGCCTTGAAGAATAATATGTCTGACCTCCATATATCCTTTGGAAAGTATTATTCTGTTTGCAAGAATGGTTTTAGGCGCTGTAGTCTCTGTTTTAGAGTTAGAAAAACACGGAGAAGTCATAGTAAAAAGTATTAAAAATAAAATTATTTGTTTCATCCTAACTCCAGAAATTCAAGTTAAACTTGCTTTATTATTTCATTTCGATAAGTAATAGAATCTTGTTGCATACCAACAGATTAAGAGCAAATTCCTATACTATAGATCTGAGTGTAAAGTACAATCTTTTTTGGATTTTTATGCACTAAAGCTGATTGAAGTATATTATTTTTCATCAATTACCAAGTTAATAAAAAGTCTGTGTATTGCGGCAGAACACACCCAATTGGTATCTTGATAAAAATATCCCTGCAAATTCTTAATACAAGTAAAATTTGGCAATAAGAAGGTTAGTGGACAGAAACGATAATTCTTTCTGCTATTTCGCGAGCGATAACCAGCCTTGAATTACCAATTACGATAATAAGGTGTTCGTTAGTTGAAGACGTAGCTTTTTCTACTCTAAGTTTTGCTCCGATATTTAATCCAAATCCCAATACTCTGCTTCTGAATGACCTGTCTCCGACTAAATCAGAAACATACGCATCTATTCCAACAGAAAGTTTTGAAAGAGACAGTGTTTTATTTCTTAAAAAGTCGTTTCTCACAAAAGGTTTCCGGTTTCAAAGGTAATAATATTTATTATCGGAAAAGGGAAAAAGGGCCGCATCAAAAACCTTGAGTATATTAAGGTTTTTGATGCGGCCCTTTTAAAACAAACTTATTCCATTGAAATTGCTTCAAGCGGGCATTCGTCAACACAAGCACCGCAATCAATACATTCACTGGAAACTTTAGCTTTGTCGCTAACCATTGAAATTGCTTCAACTGGACATGCACTTACACAGCTTTCGCAACCTGTGCACTTTTCAGCATCAACTAGAGCTGCCATTCTGATTTCTCCTTGTTATATTAGATATTATACTTTTTTCATTCCTTAAAGATATATGCCAATCTATACCCGAAGTTTTGTGATTCCGGCAATTGTAAACACTACCCAAAACTAAGGAACTGAAACTATAAGCATAGCATTATATTCTAAAAATTCAACATATACAAGTATATTTTTGTATTTTATGCAAAGCAAATTTGTTTAATCCAAATTGTTCTTTTTCCCTTAGCGCATTATGCGCAATATGAGTTAAAATGGAAGCTTAGATAAAAAAACTCGAAAAGAGTGTTCCCAGGGTTCTGCATCATTATTTAACTTATCAATTTCAGCGTTAATTTGCTTTAATTCACCCTGATCCAGCCAAATACCAGAGCATCTTTTGCAGTATTTCATTACAATATCAGAATATGTTGCAAAATTAACGTTTATCATTTTTTCTGTTTCACAAATAGGACATAATAATTCAGAAACCTCATTTTTATCAATCTCTTTCAGCGAAGAATACTCAACATCTCCGGCTGTAGGATGAGTAATTTTTTTTAGTTCGCCTTTATGCAGAAACCTACCGAAACAGCTTGGGCATAGCTGAACATTCACACCTTCTATCTCTTCCACAGTTAACTCAATATTGCAAGTTGAACATTTCATAATTTATAACTCCTTATTATTAGTTTAAATCAAAAGCTTATCATCAAAGTATGAAATTAGCTGATTAGCACTAATTCTTTCTTGTGACATGCAATCTCTTTCTCTAACTGTTACTGCATCATCTTCCAGTGAATCAAAATCTAATGTAACACAATAAGGTGTTCCAATCTCATCCTGTCTTCTATAACGTTTGCCTATGCTGCCGGTTGTATCAAATTCAGAACGGAACCGTTTCCGAATATCTTTGTATACATTTTCTGCTTTTTCTGAAAGTTTTTTAGACAGGGGTAAAACTGCAACCTGTATTGGAGCTACAATTGCAGGAATTTTCAAAACAGTTCTTGCATCATCTTTTTTGCCTTCCTTCTTAGTTTCAGCAACATCAACATCATAAGAATGACACAATATTGCAAGTATTGTTCTATCAACGCCCACAGATGTTTCAATGATGCTAGGAATGATTTTGCGATTATTTTCCTGGTCAAAATATTCCATGGATTCACCAGAATATTCTTGGTGTCTTGACATATCCCAAGTCCCTCGATGATGCACACCTTCTAGTTCTCCCCAACCGAATGGGAATTTAAATTCAATATCAAGTGCAGCTTTCGCATAATGTGCTAATGTCTCATGGCTATGAATCCTCAGTTCATTATCTTTGAACTCAAGCTTGTCATAATAATACTTGATTCTTTGTTCTTTCCAGTAACTATACCATTCCATTGCTTCGTCATCAATACAGAAGAATTCCATTTCCATTTGTGAAAATTCTCGAGATCTAAAAATAAAATTACGTGGATTAATTTCATTACGAAATGCTTTTCCTATTTGAGCAATGCCGAATGGTAGTTTTTGCCTGGAAGCTATACGTACATTGTGGAAGTTTGTAAAAATTGGCTGACAAGTTTCAGCACGAAGATAAGCAACATTATCTTCATCCGAAACAGGGCCAATATAGGTTTTCATCATTAAATTAAACTCTCTTGGTTCCGTTAAATTTTTAGAACCACATTTAGGGCATACGGATGTTTCTGCCATTTGATCAACGCGATGACGTGCTTTACAGTCTCTACAGTCAGTCATCAAATCACCAAATTTATCCAGATGCCCTGAAGCTTCCCATACTTTCGGATTGCTAATAATAGTGGAATCTAGCCCTTCCATATTGTGTCTAGCTTCCACCATCTCACTCCACCATAAACTTTCTACAGCTCTTTTCATGGCGGCTCCATATGGCCCATAATCCCAGAACCCATTAATACCACCATAGATTTCAGAGCTTTGAAAGATAAAACCTCTGCGTTTACAAAGTGAAACAAGAGTTTCCATATCCAGTTTGTTATTCATAAATTAATCCTAAATTTGTTATAATCTTTCCTGTTTTTTTACTTTTGTATCAAGCAATAGAAAAAGCTCAAACAGTAGGATTAATATGACCAGAGGCATCGGAACTAAAAAGGATAAAATCATTTTCCTATTCAAATTCAAACAAACTCTTTTGCCTTCATTCCATTTTAACATCTACAGCATTTTTCAGTCCTAACACTATCAGCTCAGAAACACGCTTTGAAAACTTTAATGGGTTAGCAATAGGGCTGCCTTCCGCTAGTAGTGCTTGATCGTAAAGCAATTCTGCAAATTCACCAAGTTTAGAGCTTTTTGAATCAAGTTCATACAGTTTTTTCATAGAACCAACCATAGCGTGATCCGGATTTAGTTCCAGAATACGTTTTGATTTCGGTATATCCTGTTTCATTGCTTTCATCATTCTTTCCATGTATGGACTTTGATCATAATCACCACCCACCAAACAACACGCACTATCTGTAAGTCTCTTCGAAAAACGTACTTCTTTAACATTGTTGTCAAGTTTTTTCTGAATAAATTCCAAAAGTGAACTATACTCTTTTTTTGCTTTTTTCTCTTTTTCCTTGTCTTTTTTATCTGAATCAAGATTGATTTCACCCTTGCCAACTGCCTTCATATCTTTGTCTGCATATTTGAAAAGACCGGAAAGAATAAATTCATCAATAGGATCTGTCATAAAAAGAACATCATACCCCTTGGACTGAAAAATTTCCAAATGTGGAGAGTTTTCAAGAACTCCTCTGTTCTCACCTATAATATAATAGATTTCCTTTTGATCTTCTGGCATCATATCTACATAATCTTTTAATGATATAAGTTTGCCAGTTTCGTTCTTCATTGTTTCAAAAAGAAGAAGTTCTTGTAGCTTCTCTTTGTTTGAATAATCTGTGTGCACCCCTTCCTTAATATTTCTGCCAAACTCTTTAAAGAAAGAAGTATATTTTTCGAAGTCATTTCCTTTGATTTTTTTTAGTGTGTCGAGAATTTTACGCACAAGGTTTTTCTGTATTTTTTCAATAACAGGATTATCCTGTAGTGTTTCTCGAGAAACATTCAATGGTAAGTCACTGGAATCAACAACTCCGTCAATAAACCTTAAATACTCGGGAAGAAGATTGGGGCATTCCTCTGTAATAAAAATTCTTCGAACGTACAAATGAAGATTTTTCTTCTGATTTTCCTGCATGAACATGTTGGAAGGATTTTTAGATGGGATATACACCAACGCTTTAAATTCTGTTGTCCCCTCTGCCGAATAATGAATATGTTTAAGAGCATCCTCGAACGAGTGACTCAAATGTTTGAAAAACTGTTGATACTCCTCTTCTTTAATATCCTTGGCAGGACGTAGCCATATAGCTTTCTGCGAATTCAACGTTTCGTCTTTTTCAACATCTATATATTCTATATTTTCGGGTTTAACATCATCCTCTTTTTGCCCTTTTTGTTCCTTAGGCTCTTTGACGACGTTCTTCATCTTTATAGGGTACTCAATAAAATCGGAATATTTTTTTACGATTTCTTTGACTTTCCAGTTATCGAGATATTTTTCAGCATCTTTCTTTAGATGAAGGGTAATGGTCGTACCATGTTCTTCCTTAGAAGTCTCCTCGACGGCATATCCCTCTTCTCCCTTGGAAGACCATTTCACTGCGGATTCATCACTTCCCGCTTTTTTCGTCTCAAAAACAATGTCATCTGCAATCATAAAGGCGGAATAAAATCCCACTCCAAACTGTCCTACTAGCTCAGGAGTATCATTTTCTTTACTCTTTTCAATAGCATCCAAAAAAGCTTTTGTTCCGGATTGAGCAATAGTACCAATATTTTCTATTACTTCATCCATGGTCATCCCTACACCATTGTCACAAATTTTTAGTGTTTTTTTATCTTTATCTGCATCAATTCTGATTGTCCAGTCTTCTGCTAATTCCTTATTGCCCAAGGAAAGAAATCTTGCTTTATCAATGGCGTCTGCTGCGTTAGCAATAAGCTCTCTCAAGAAAATATCTTTATTGGAATAAAGAGAATGGATCATCATATCCAAAACTTTTTGGGTTTGTGCTTCGAACTTTCGTATTTTTGCTGCCATAAAAAACTCCTTTTAAATAAACCTTGTTTTTGTATTTTTAATTTAATTAAGTGAGGTGATTGCAAAAGTGACATAACGTCTCTACAAAGTACCTCAGTTTGTGCTTGTTGCAAATAGCAAATGTGAGACAAAGTGTCTTTTTGCAAGAGGCTCAAGTGTAATGCTTTATTGCCCATTTATAAAAACAGGTAAACAAACCTTTGTACCGTCACAATTAAAAACTGTTTGTAAAAACGATAAATTTAACTCCTATTTTTTTTTTGTAAACCATAAACACAAATAATATGTAAGATTTTATCCAATTTATGTATTCAATCCTTCTCGTTCGAATCAAGCTAAACTTGTTTTATCGTTTCTTTTAATTTTTTAGTTGATAATTTATTGTCTTGTTACTATAATATTCAAAAGGGGGCAAAAATGGAAAAAATCCATTCATCCCTATTTAAGTTATATTGGTAATTTAGTAAATTCAATAAACAATATTAACGAGGTAATTATTATGTTAAAACGACTAGTTAAATTTTCATTCTCAGTGCTTGCAGTAGCAGTTTTAGCCGGATGTGTGTCAACAGGAGAACTTGTTGAACCGTCAAAAGTCGACTATGGATTAAATGTATCTTCTGCATATAATGGAGAAACTATAACGATTGGAATTAAAACCATTGTTCTAGAATACAACAACCGCATTTTCTATTTTCAAGACAAACCAGCTTTAAATAAGTTCCTGAATACCCCAAAAGCATATATTCAAAAATATCCTTTTAATGAAACTCCAGTTGTAACTTCACCATTGACCTCAGATTATAGGCTAAAAACAAACTGTTCATATGACGGACTTCCTATTGTAGTTACAAAATTTACACCAACACTTAGGTTTCTTGGGAGAATTTACTATTTTGCTCACTCAGAGACACAAGCATTTTTTATAAAAAATCCAGAAATATATATAGCTAAATTCCCAGCGAATAAGCCTCCTATGGCGATATCTCCGCTTAAATCAGACTATGGCACAAAGACTGACTGTGCCGCAACTGGCACCCCTCTCCTAATAGGACCCCATACTCCAACACTAGAATATCTTGGTCGAGTATTTTACTTCAGCAGCCTGGACGGAATGCAGCGCTTCAAGGAAGACCCACAAGCATATATTGTCAAAAAATTTAATAGGGAATAGGAATGTTTTGTCTTGATATATGTCGGCAGATACACCAATATTGAAATATTTACATTATGGTTGTTTATTACAAATAACAGCTTGTCCTAGGGAAATGCCACCATCATTTGGTGGTATTTCCCTGTGTATATACACATTTAAACCTTTGTTTTTTATTTCTTCAACTAAAAAATCTGTTAATATTTTATTCATAAAAACACCGCCGCTCAGAACTATATTTTCTGTAGTAATTTTCGAAAGGGAATAATCAAGCATTTTTATCGCAGCAGCAACAACAGTTTTATGAAAGGACAAAGCCATTGTTGAAATAACTTGATGTTTGTCACCATTAAGTATCTTTTTATTTTCATCGGATAAAAACAGAAATAATCCATCCCAATCGATATACAACATTTTATTTTTCTCAATAACATTAAAAGGCAACGACAACGGTTTTAATCCCTTATTCAATGCTCTTTTTGCTTCGGCTTCTAGCCGGATCGCTCCTTGTCCTTCATAAGTATAGGCAAATCTATCTTTATTGCAAAAGGGATTATGGTTAGATTGCAAACAAGGTTTTCGATCCAATTTAGAGAAGTCAATCGGTTCTTGCCTAGTTAATGAAGACAAACCTAGCCATATAGAAAAAGCATCAAATAGGCGACCAGCGGCATGTGTTAATGGGGCATTAATGCCTCTATCACATTGTATGCGCCAAATTTTATATTCCTCTGCTGTCATTCCATAATTTGCGAGCATTTTCTCTGTCATTTTAATACCTGCCGCATGAAACCTGGCAACAAGTTGTCGTGCAGGATAATACACAGCCGTATCTCCACCTGGTAATGGTACTGGCTTAAACGTTGCAAGCCTTGAAAAATCTCCTCCCTTTATATAAAGCGCTTCCGCACCCCAAATAGCCCCGTCTGTACCCAATCCTGTTCCATCAAAAACGAGAGCCAATGCTTTTTTTACTCCATGCTCGGCCATACAAGAAGCAGCATGAGCATGGTGATGTTGTACTTTTACAATCGGAATATCCATTTTTTTAGCAAGTTCCAGTCCAAGTCTGGTAGAATGCATATCCGGATGTAAATCTACAGCAATTATTTCAGTTCGTTTTTTTAGAAAATCAGGGAAACATTTTACTACGAGCTTCAAACTGTCCACAGCTTCCGGTGTTTCAAGGTCACCTATATGAGGAGAAACTACGATTTCGTGATCATAAGCCAGAGCTATACAGTTTTTCAGCTCGGCGCCCATACATAAAACTGTTCTCTTAAATCTAAAATTTGTTTTCATGGGTTCAGGCGCAAATCCTCTGGCTCTTCTCCATATTTGCATGTTACCATCCTGCATAGTGCACAATGAATCATCATTTCTAAGGTTGATTTCTCTATTATGACATAGAATATAGTCGGCTATATTATTTAGTCGTTCAAATGCTTCTTCATTTTTTATACAAATTGGCTCTCCCCCTTTATTTCCACTTGTCATAACAAGCAGATCAAGTCCGGTCTTATAAAACAATAGCTTATGTAATGGGGAATAGGGAAGCATAACACCCAATGTATTAGTATCGGGAGAAAGTAAATCTATTGGCAGGTTATCAATGCCGTTTTTTACATCGAGTATCACAATTGGCGCAGAAAACGATTTTAATGCTTTTGTTTCTACCTCATTAACATTACAATACTTTCTAACTATACTCATATCTTTTGCCATAACAGCAAAAGGCTTATGTGGACGGGTTTTTCGTTTTCTCAAACAATGGATTGCTTTTCTATTAAACGCATTGATTGCTAGCAGGAATCCTCCTATCCCACGGATTGCTACAATTTTGCCATTAACAATTTCATCAATTGTCATATTAAGCGGGTCGTCACACTTACTTTCATTACCATCCGAATCCAACAGGAATAGCCTAGGACCACACACTGAACACGCAATACTTTCCGCGTGAAATCTACGATTTTTGGGATCGCCATATTCTTTTTCACAGCCCAGGCAAAGTGGAAAGTTTACAAGAGTAGTTCTACATCTATCATACGGCATCGCATTTATAACTGTGTACCTCGGCCCACAATTAACACAAGTTGTAAAAGGATATTTATATCTGCGATCCAATGAGTTTATTATTTCTTTTTCACAATCAGCACATATTGCAATATCTGCAGGAATTGATGCTTTAAAATCAGAATCTCTTTCACTCTCCAAAATTCTAAATTCAGATATAATGCTAATAGACGCACAACTTACAAATTGAATATTATCAATTCTCGCGTGCAAGGGTAGCTTTGCCGGCAAAGCTTCTATAAAAGTGTCTATTCTTTTACCTTTACCCTCGATACACAGCAATACTTTACCAGAGCAATTCCTAATCCAACCACCCAACCCAGAATCTACGGCAAAACAATATATCGCTGGACGAAAGCCGACTCCTTGAACAATACCTTCAATTTCAAAGATTTTTCTAAATAAACTACTCATAAGGGGCTAATATACAGGCTAGACTTGCATATATATTTTTTGAGAGAAAACCCTTGTTGTTCTTTCATAAACTATACAAGACCTTTTATAAAAACAAAAATAATAATGACAGGAGAAATATACTTTATAATATTAATAAAAATCGGAAGATATGGTGCAGACAGGCTTCCGCCATTTGTTAGCTCATCTTTAACGTTCTTATATCCAAGATACCATGCAACAAAAATTACCCAAATTAGACTTGCAATAGGATTACACAAGTTGCCGGAAAGAAAATCACATAGATCGAAAAAGTTTCTTCCCAAAAAAGTTATATTCTTCATTACCCCAAAAGACAAAGCACACGGTATGGATAATAAACCAACAACACTAGCCGAAATAACGGTGGACACCAACCTGGAGAGCTTGAAGTTGTCAATTAAATAAGCAACTATAACTTCAATTATAGAAATCGATACTGTTAACCCGGCTAAAGACAGAAGAAGAAAAAACATAATAGAAAAGAAATAGCCTCCTGTCATTTGCTGAAAAACTGCTGGCAATACAATGTACGAAAGGCTGTATCCTTCGGTTGGTGCAATGCCATAGGCAAATACAGCTGTAAAAATAGCTATTCCAGCGAGCAAAGAAACACACGTGTTCAGAATTGCTGTCTGTGCAACAATTATTCCCAAATTTTCTCTTTTGCTTATGTAAGAACCGTAGGTGATCATTATACCAGATCCTAAGCTAAGGTCAAACAATGATTGACCAAGAGCGTTAAAAATGACAGTGGGGGTAATTTTTGAGAAATCAGGAGCAAATAAAAAAACAAGGCCTTTCCTAGAACCCTCAAGGGTTAATCCTTTGATAACAAGCATAATAATAATTATAAAAAGGACAGGCATTAGGTATTTTGTACATCTTTCAATACCTTTTTTAACACCACCAATGACAACAAATGCTGTTGCTCCCATGCAGAGAATGGAGTAAATAATTGGTTTAAATGTTCCATTAATGGTAGTTTTATGAAGCTGAGTCAATTGCTCTACAGTTTTACCTGAAAAATTATTAAATACTGACATTATAAAATAGTTAAAAGACCATCCAAAGAGAACAATATAGTATGCAAGTATTATTATAACAGTAAATATTCCTATAATACCAGCGTAACGCCATAGAGTATTTGGAGACAATATTCTGAATGAATTTACTACGTCTCGCTGTGCTCTGCGCCCAATTGTCATTTCACATATCATTCCAGTCATACCAAGCAAAATAACGAAAATCAAGTATATAACGAGAAAAGCTGCTCCTCCACTAGAACCAAGCTGATATGGAAATCTCAAAATATTACCAAACCCTATTGCAGACCCTGCTGCTGCCGCGACAATACCAAGCCTGGATCCAAATCCATCTCTTATATTACAACTATTCCGCATGTTAAAATTCTTTCTATCTTACTATTTTCAAGATTCCTACACTTTAGCAAATGCCAATGTAAGGCGCTAGCTAGATTTGCTCTGAGAAAGCCTTTTCGAATGAGAAAACCTATCTCTGTTTTACTGTTTTCACAAATAACAAAATAGAGGAAACATAAGATATAACTCTTTCATTCTGAAATATAATTAAAGTAAATTTCGTCAAAGCAGTAGCGAATTACAAAACTTTTTGACTTTTTATGCAAATGGAGACAGCAATTTCAGCGCTGTTGGAATAAGGTCCACTAAGTCATCCGCAATTAACCCACGCATTCCTTTATTGCCTATTTGACTTGCTAACCCATGCACAAAAGCAGAAAGGCAGGCTGCCTCAAAAGAATTTAACCCAACAGCTGTATTTGCAGCAACCATACCCGTAAGAACATCTCCAGTTCCAGCTGTTGCTAAGGCTGGACAACCGCTTCCATTTATTGACAGCGGTTTTTTCTCTGCTGCTATAACCGTTCTATGTCCTTTTAAGATGACAGTTCCTCCGATTTTTTCTTGCAAGATTTTAGCTTGTAAAATTCTGTCTTTTTCTATGCCTTTATCTAATCCAAATCCTTTGGATAATCTTCTGGCTTCACCAGGATGAGGAGTAAAAACATATTTAGAATTATTTTTCAAAATTTCAGTGGTTTTAGCAATAAGATTCAGTGCATCGGCATCGATAATAATAGCTTTATCTAAAGTTAAAATTTCTGTGAGTAACTGAAGGCAGGATTTATTACTGGACATACCAGGGCCAATAACAATTGAATCTGCTGATTCAGCTAATTTCATAATTTCAGGAATTGATTCTTTACTAAAAAACCCTGTTCCTGAATCTGATATCCTCCGAGTTATTAAAGAAAAAATTCCTTGGTTTACTATCCCTGCCGATTCAGGAATTGCTACAGTAACAAATCCTGCCCCAGAACGAAGTGCTGCTTTTCCGGCAAGAAAAGGAGCTCCCTGATATAGCACGCTTCCTCCAATAACGAGTACTGATCCTAAAGATTTCTTATGGCTATTAGTTGGAATACGTGAAACTATAGGGTATGCATCTATTTTAGTAAATAATGATAATTCACTGTAAACCTCGTCAATATAACTTTCAGGTATTCCAATATCAACAACCTCCAATTGTCCGCAGTACTCCGGTCCCTGCCCAATTATTAATCCTGTTTTTGGTTGAGCTATTGTTATTGTTAAATCGGATCGAACAGCATTTTTTGATACTGTACCTGTATCACCGTTAAGCCCGGAAGGTATATCAATAGCAATTACAGGCAAATTTAATGTATTAATTGTTGCAATCCAATTATCATATGGCTGTCTTAGGGCTCCACTAAATCCTGTTCCCAAAAGTCCATCTATAATAATGTCTCCTTTGAAAAAATCATTAACGGAAAGTTTAGCTTTGACATCAACAAAAATACCTTCTGGCAACATTTCAGCATATTTTTTTGCATCACCCTTTAATTCGCAAATTGGACAAACAGAATATACAACAACATCTGCATTGCAATTTTCATATAAAAACTTTGCTGTTACGTAAACATCGCCACCATTATTTCCTCTTCCAGCTAACAAAAGAAAACGTTTAATATGAGAAAAATCGACATGCTCTAAATAATCTAAAATCTTTTCTCCTGCACCAATTCCGGCCTTTTCCATTAAAACACTGCCAGGTATTTTGGCTTCTTCAATTGTTTTTATATCAAGCTCGCGCATTTGATCTACTGAAACAACTTTCACTCTCAAAATTTCCTCATTTATTAATTTCCATATTTGTTTTTACAATAAAGATAAAAAGACTGATCGATTTTTATTTATTCATGCAGAATAACAAGATGGAATGGGTCAACAATTTTTATCTCACCTAGAACACGAATCTTCTCGAGATAAGAATAGGCTTACCTATAATATGCATAAAGCATTATTGTAAGATTTTCTTACGGAAACCTTTCCTCGTAGATAAATCTATAAACTTTTATTGATTTTACAAATTGAGAAAAGAGGTGAAATACAGTTAATGGCTAATCTGTATTAAAAATAAGAACTTGCAGAAGGACTTCCGACAAGGAGATCTAGCACAGTCGTTTTGCCGCATTTTGAATCTAAAATGCAAGTTAAAAGTATCTATTATTGGCACGTTAAATATAATTATGCCACTAAAAAAGCTCTTCGAATATCCGAAGAGCTTTTAAAATATTCCTTAGGAATATTATATTTTACCTACATAATTGTTCCAAAATTTTTAAAGAATTGAAAACGTTTTTTTGCATCAGCCTCAGCTTCCACATAGAGCTTTTCAGCCATATCAGGAGCAGTTTTCATTAATGCGCCATAACGTCGTTCACTTCTAATAAATTCCTGGAAGTTTCCAGTAGGTTCTTTTGTTTCCCATATGTATGGTTTCTCAAGAGCAGGATTGTAGCGATATAATGGCCAATAAGCGCATTCTACAGCCAATTTCTGTCTTTCTTGAGTTTTCATCATATCAATACCATGTGCAATACATGGAGAATAGGCTAATATGATTGAAGGTCCCTTGTGAGCCCCTGCTTCTTGGAAAGCTTTTAATGTCTGAACTCTATTTGCTCCAAGAGAAATAGAAGCAACATAAACATCTCCATATATCATACACATAAAACCAAGGTTTTTCTTAGGTTTACGCATGCCAGCATTTGCAAACTTAGCTACAGCGGCAATTGGGGTGGATTTAGAAGCTTGTCCTCCTGTGTTTGAATAAACTTCAGTGTCTAAGACAAGAATATTAACATCTCTACCTGATGCTACAACGTGATCAAGTCCACCATACCCAATATCATTAGCCCAGCCGTCACCACCAATAATCCAAACACTCTTGTCTACAAAGTAGTCCTGAAGTTCATGAATTTTTTCGAGTTCTGGCCTACAATCACATTTGCATACTTTTATTGCGGTTGCAATTTGCTCTTTGGCATTTTCCTGAGCTGCGATAGCTTTATCACTTACATCATCCCAAAGGACCATGCAGTTTTTAAGAGCTGTTGCTAAATCTTGATTTTTAATATCATTTGCAAGAAGCTTTTCTACATTCATTTTCAACTGTATGCGGTTATTATCGACGGCAAGACGCATGCCGAAGCCATATTCCGCATTGTCTTCAAACAGTGAATTTGCCCATGATGGTCCATGACCGTTTTCGTCATGACAATAAGGTACTGTTGGAAAAGTCCCTCCGTAAATAGAAGAACAACCTGTTGCGTTAGCCGCAATCATACGGTTTCCATAAAGCTGTGACATTATCCTAACATATGGAGTTTCACCACAACCCGCGCAAGCACCTGAGAATTCAAACAGAGGTTGCTTAAACATTGCACCTTTAAGTGAATCTTCCGCAACACCATCGAAAACTTTTTCTGGAAGTTCGTCGAAAAAGAGGTAGTTTGCTTTTTCTCCAGCAGCCTTTTCCACCTCGATGGAGCTGAATTCTAATGCTTTAGACTTGACAGGGCATGTATTTACACAAACACCGCAACCTGTACAATCATCAACATAAATTTGCACCTTATATGCTAGATCCTTATCATTCTTAGTTTTTGATTTAAGTGTAGTAAATGTAGCCGGGGCTCTTTCCAGGTCCGCGGGAGCAATCTGCTTAGCTCTGATTACAGCATGGGGACAGGAGTTAACACATTGGTTGCATTGAATACACTTTTCCGAAATCCATTTTGGGATACGTGGACCAATTCCACGTTTTTCCAGTCTGGAAGTAGCCGTCGGGACAGTACCATCAAAAGACATTTTTGATACAGGGATATCATCGCCTTTTAAATGTAATGTAGGTTTAACTACTTCTCTAGCGAAAGCATCGGCGTCATCAGCAATAAGTTTGGGAGCGGTAAATGACTTAGTAACTGCAGCAGGAACTTTAACTTGCTTTAATGCTTTAGAAGCATGATCAACACAGTCACAGTTCATCTTTACAATGTCTTCGCCTTTTTTGCTGTAAGTTTTTTTGATTGATTTTTTAATCAATTCAATTGCCTCGTTTTCAGGAAGTATCCCTGAAATTTTAAAGAAAGCAGCTTGCATAACTGTATTAACTCTTTCACCTAAACCTGCATCTTCAGCAATTTTCTTTGCATTGATATTATAGAATTTGATTTTCTTATCAATGATTGTTTCTTGCATATCTTTAGTTAGATGATCAAATACTTCAGAACTCTCTATTTCTGAGTTAAGCAGAAATGTCCCTCCTTTTTTGATGCCAGCTAACATATCATAACGCCCGATATAGGCAGCATTATGACATGCAACAAAATTAGGATGAGTCACCAAATATGGACTTCTAATTTTTTCTTTTCCGAAGCGAAGATGTGACACTGTAATGCCATAAGATTTTTTAGAATCATATACAAAATAACCTTGAGCATACATATCAGTGTTGTCACCGATTATTTTAATAGAGTTTTTGTTTGCTCCAACTGTTCCGTCAGATCCTAACCCCCAGAACATACAACCGATCGTATCTGGATGTTCTGTATTAATTATGTCTTTTACAGGTATTGAAAGCTTGGAAACATCATCTTCGATACCAACAGTAAAACTATGAAACGCAGCACCGTCAAGATGGTCAAAGACAGCTTTTACCATAGAAGGAGTAAACTCCTTACTTGATAGGCCATAACGCCCACCGATTACTTCGATATCTTTATGTGCTAATGTTGTCGCAACATCCATATATAGTGGTTCACCTATAGAACCAGGTTCTTTGGTTCTATCAAGAACCGCGATTTTTTTAACTGAAGCAGGAATAGTATCAATAAAGGCTTTTACAGAAAATGGACGGTAAAGTCTAACTTTGATAGCACCAACCTTTTCTCCATTAGCAACAAGGTATTCAACTGTTTCATCTATTGTATCTGTACCAGACCCCATTGCGATAATGATTTTTTCAGCATCAGGAGCCCCTACATAATCAAACAAATGATATTGACGGCCAATTTTAGCGGCCAATTTATCCATGTATTCCTGAACAATTTCAGGAGCTGCACCATAATATTTATTAACAGTTTCGCGACCCTGAAAATATACATCAGGGTTCTGTGCTGCAACCTTTATTACAGGTTTTTCAGGACGCATGGCTCTGTTGCGGAATCTCTGTATATATTCTGGTTCGCATAGTTCGGCAATAGTATCAAATGAGATTTCTTCAACCTTCTGTATTTCATGCGAAGTGCGGAATCCATCAAAGAAAGACAGGAAAGGAATCTGACTTTTGAGAGTTGCAAGATGACTCACTGTGGCTAAGTCCATTTCTTCTTGAATTGAACCTGCTGCCATTATAGCAAAACCGGTATTTCTACAGCTCATTACATCGGAATGATCCCCAAAAATAGCTAGAGATTGACACGCAAGAGAACGAGCAGACACATGAAATACGGTTGGAAGCATTTCACCAGCAATCTTGTGCATATTTGGGATCATCAGTAGAAGCCCCTGAGATGCGGTATAAGTCGTAGTCAGAGAGCCGGCACTAAGTGCGCCGTGAACAGCTCCTGCTGCTCCAGCTTCTGATTGCATTTCAACCACTTCAACAGTAGTACCAAAAATATTTTTTAAACCTTGGCTTGCCCAGGCGTCAGCCATTTCTCCCATGTCTGATGATGGCGTGATAGGATAGATTGCTGCGACTTCACTGAAAGCGTAAGCTACATGTGACGCAGCAGTATTACCTGTTATAGTAACTTTCTTACCCATTTTTACCCTCCATTAGTTGTTTTACATGATTTACTGGACTTGTTCAATGTTAACTGATTAAATAGTTAACAACAAATAAGCCCCAAAAAACGACGATCAATACCCAAAGTATAGCAAGTAATGGAATTTTCAACAGCAGCTTAATGAGAATGATCAGATTTAGCATACTCATAATTAAGTATGATTTTGCTACTTAATCATCGAATAGAATCAAAAATATTCAAAACGATAATATCTTTGATTTTGAGGAGAGCATTTATCTTTTTAAGGCAAATAGATCATAAGAACAATAAGAAGAGTCAACAAAAAAATGGCGGGAGTGACGGGACTCGAACCCGCAACACCCAGCGTGACAGGCTGGTACTCTAACCAGTTGAGCTACACCCCCGCTTAAAACAGTCAGATAAAATATCGCAAGAATTTAAGTTTGCAAGATATTATTTTAAAAAATTAAATAATTTTATATTATTTATTAGGAAATTCATGTTATCTTTAGGAACAACTGCCACTGTCACCTCCCAAAAGGAATTAACATGTTTTTTTGAGTTGCCAGACTAATCTGTTATTATACCTTGAAGGTGGTAAGCATATTATTTGGAAACCTTAATTTTAAACAGTATGTTAGATTTTGATATACACACACAATATTTTTTTGAAAAAAGTCAAATGCAGAAATTTATAGATAAAATTAAGCGAAATGTTTTGGAACAGCCAAAGTTTATTCCTACAACAAAGGAGGAATTAGAACAAATTGGCTGGTATGAGATTGATGTTCTTTTGATAACGGGAGACGCATATATTGATCATCCATCGTTTGGTGTTTCAATTATTGGGCGTGTGCTGATCGCTGCCGGTTATAGAGTGGGAATAATAGCACAGCCTGATTGGCATAATTCAGCATCAATAAAAATTTTAGGAATCCCAAAGATTGCTTGTGCCATTTCATCTGGAAATATGGACTCCATGCTTAACATATATACTGCGGCACGCAGATTAAGAAAAAAAGACGCATTTTCTCCTGGAGGAAAAATCAATCTTAGGCCTCCTAGGTCACTAATTGCTTATGCAAACTTAGCTCGTTCTGCTTTTTCAGAAGTTCCAATAATCATTGGCGGTATAGAAGCTAGTATGCGTAGGTTTTCACACTATGATTACTGGAAAGACAAAATACTACCTAGTATTCTAGTTAACACAAAAGCAGAGTTGCTGATTTACGGAATGGGGGAAAAGGCCATCGTGGAAGCAATTGACATGCTAAAATCGGTCTATTTTTCGAAATTGCACGCGGAATCTCAGCCACAAAAGGGATATCTGGAAGCTTGCAATGAGAATAGGCTTGGCTATCGTTTATCAGCAGACAAATATAAATTCGCCAGTATTTTAGGAACAGTAAGAATGCTTGGAAAAAAAGAATCCCTAGAATTTGCTGACTCAAAAGGTAACAGTTATCGAAAGCTTCCGCCATACAAAGAGATTCTATCAATACCCGGTGCTTTACTCCTCTCTCATAAAATAATTGAAGAGGAAATGAATCCATATTCTGCAAAAGGAATAATGCAACCTTATGAAGAAAGGATAGTCGTTGCTGAACCACCACCGATGCCGCTGTCGACGTTGGAGATGGATTTCATTTACAATTTACCATATGCTGGGCTACCACATCCAAAATACAATAAAAAGATTCCAGCTTATGAAATGATAAAGGACTCTATTGTTTCGGTAAGGGGATGTCCTGGTGGATGTTCTTTCTGTGGATTAGGTTTGCATCAAGGAAAATTCATTAGTTCAAGAAGTGAAGAATCAATATTAAGTGAAGCTCAAAAGCTAGCATCTAAAAAAGTTTTCCATGGAACAATATCTGATATTGGCGGTCCAACGGCTAATGCCTATGGTAATAAATCAGTCAATCTTAAGGTTTGCATGAATTGTAGACGTCCTTCGTGTCTTTTTCCTGAAATTTGTAGTAATTATCTTATTGACGAAAGTAAACTACTAAACCTTCTCAAAAAAGTTTCACGTTTACCTAAAATAAAGCATGTTTTTCTTAATTCGGGAATAAGGCTAGATTTAGCGTTGCACCAGAAAAAATTAATGAAATCGATAATAAAAAATAATGTTTCGGGGCATTTAAAGGTTGCTCCAGAGCATTTGGATAAACAAGCATTGAACCTAATGCGAAAAAATGCGGCAGAAGATTTTTTTACATTTATGAAATTTTTCGATAAAGAAACTCGTGCCATTGGGAAAAAACAATATATCGTTCCATATTTTATCTCTAATTTTCCAGGATGTGATGATAAAGCAGCAGAAACAGTTGATAGATTTCTTTCAAAAACAAGATGGGCGCTTCAGCAGGTTCAGGATTTCATTCCGTTGCCTATGACGATAGCATCAGCTATGTATTATGAATGCCTTGACTACAACGGAAATTCGATAAAAGTAAACAAAGGCTTAAAAGAAAGAAGACATCAGCTTGCCATGCTTAAAGGAAATAGAAATTGAGAAGAGTCTTATAGATTTATTTGAGCAGAAAAATTTTCGTCAAAAGAATCTAGCAGGCTTGAAAAAGGTGTTTAACACATTCAATTATCAGACTGTTCTTTCAGCTTTGCGCACGAGTTATCTACAACGCTGATAGAAAGTCAAGTTAAACTTGTTTTATTATTTTTCGTTTAACGAAAAATATAAAGCTGTTGTATATAAGCAGTTTCAGAGCAAATTCCTATTCTATAAATTTAGTTCTGATATGATACTTAACAATATATGGTGAGATATGACAAAACTTCATAATTTAGAATTGACACGGCCAATAATATTTTTTGATTTGGAAGCGACAGGAACTAATCCTCAGGTTGATAGGATCGTTGAAATTTGTGTAGCTAAATTAATGCCTGGAGGAGAGAGTCAGATAAAGACTCGCAGGTTAAACCCCGAACGGCCTATTCCTGCAGAATCAACTGAGATCCATGGAATAACAGATAAAGACGTTGCAGATGAGCCGACTTTCCCGCAGATTTCAGCTTCACTAAACCTGTTTTTTGAAGATTGTGATTTAGCGGGTTACAACATAGTTAGATATGATATTCCACTTTTAACGAATGAGTTTAAAAGAGCTGGGCTTGATTTCTCTATATCCGGCAAGCGGCTTATTGATGCACAGAATATTTTTCATAAAATGGAACCAAGAACTTTAAGCGCGGCAATGAAATTTTTTTGTGGGAAGGAAATTGTTGATGCTCACACTGCTGAAGCAGACGTAATTGCAACAATTTCTGTCCTAGATGCTCAGATGGAAAGATATTCAGAGCTTCCCAGGGACATTGACAAACTTCATGAATTTTGTAACCCTATTGATCCCAGATGGATTGACAGTACGGGAAAATTTAAATGGGATGATAATGGTGAAGCTGTTATTGCATTTGGAAAAAATAAAGGGGTTTTATTAAAAGAAATAGCTTCAAAGAATCCAGGTTTTTTATCATGGATTATGCGGATGGATTTTAATGAGGACGCTAAAAAAATAGCCAAAGATGGCCTAGCTGGTAAATTCCCTAGGAAAAAAGAGTCAGATTAAAAAGAGAGTTTTTTTACTTATGGATAAGCAATATAATAATAAAAAGATTTCTGTTTTAGCAAGCTTGCTTGACGATGAAAACAATGATATTGCTACTTCTGCAATGTCAAAATTATTGTCATATGGGAAAGAGATTGGTCCTATTATCAGTGAAATGCAGGAGAGCCCTAATTTGCTTATCAGACGTAGAATTCATCAGATGCAGGCCATAATTAAAACTAGAAATAACAGAGAAAATTTATCCCGTCGGTTTCATAATAAACATTCAGGACTTTGGCGAGGGTTAAATGAACTACATTTGCTCTGGTACGATAATGATAATACAGAAGTATTGAGAAGTTTGCGAAAAGAACTCCTTGAAAAAGCTGAAATTATTAAACC
>Ga0233447_1001236_pt1 | contig 22141 bp, 13 predicted proteins | sample SI_124_October20_3_FD_183014 | JGI IMG/M metagenome (GOLD analysis project Ga0233447, IMG submission 183014) | Seawater microbial communities from Saanich Inlet, British Columbia, Canada - SI_124_October2016_135_MG | ecosystem: Environmental > Aquatic > Marine > Inlet | place: Canada: British...
GAAGTGTCGAAAACTTTCACAAAAATCCCTAATCCTAGTGCAACGCGGGCAGCATACTCGGCTGCAGTACCCGACCCAATTATTACAAGTTCGGCAGGTGTAATCCCGGTAACTTCACCAAAAAGTACACCTTTCCCATTTCTCGAATTACTCAAATATTCGCTGGCAATTGTAATAGATGTAACCCCGGCAATTTGGCTCATTTGGTGAACGAAAGGTAAAAATCCATCTTCATTTTCCAGGTATTCAAAAGCAATGGTTGTCACCTTCTTTTGCATCATTTTCTGAATCGACTCGCTGCAATGGGCATGTATTTGTATGCTCGAAATAATTACCTGGTTTCCACGAAGCATATCTATTTCCTCCAAATCGAAAGGTGCTACCCGCAAAATTATGTCGCACTGAAAAGTTTCTTCTTTTTTGTCAACAATTACAGCTCCAGCTTCCCGGTATTCTTTATTGCTGTACCTGGCTGATTTGCCTGCATTTTTCTCAATTAATATTTCATGGCCATACGAAACCAGGAGATCAACAGCCTGCGGTGTCAAAGGCACCCTGTATTCAACTTTAGAAAAATCAGAAGGAATCCCGATTTTTATTTTTTGCCCCTTTTTTTTCACTTCCAGCATCTCTTCTTTGGGCAATAACATGTTTTTGGGGATCGATGTTTTTTCTCTTGATTTTTCCATAGATGTCATTTTCTTTGGCCTTTTTAGCAATAATATGAACTAAAAAATTTGTGTAACAAGTTACATTCAAAAGTGGAATCTACAAAACATTGATTTCCCCTCATATTTTTCCCGCCCGGATAGTACGCGATTCATCCCCGGCGACTTCAATTCTAACTTTAATTATATTTTCTGGAAGAAGGGGTTCAATTTTCTCGGGCCATTCAATAAAACAATAATTACCACTGTACAAATAATCTTCGTAACCTAGGTCAAAAGCTTCTTCCAGGTCATTTATCCTGTAAAAATCAAAATGAAAAATTGATGAAAAATCGGGAGTTTTGTATTCATTAATTAATGCAAATGTTGGACTGGTAACATTATCTTCTGTTCCCAGAGATTTACAAATTCTTTGAATAAATGTGGTTTTACCGGCACCCATTTTCCCATAAAAAGCGAAAACCCGATGATTAGGAAACCAGCTTATTAAATTTTCCGCGACTTTTTCCAGATCTTTTAAAGAGGAAATTTTTTCTGAAAGCATTTTTGTTGTGTTTTTGCAATAATACAAAATGTAACAGAATTATTTTGAATCAATTTAAAAAATGCGATATAAATCAGTGAAATGCTTATTCTTTAAGGCGGTTTTTTTCAGTAAAATATATTAATTTTGACAAGCACTAAAATAATATTCAATTTGTGTTCTTAATATTATTAATGAAAACTTAAAAATTTAACTGATGAAAATACCTGAAGAATTAAAATACACGAAAGACCATGAATGGGTTCAAATTGAAGGGGAGGTTGCAACTGTTGGGGTAACAGATTTTGCCCAGGGTGAACTGGGAGATGTTGTTTTTGTGGAAATTGAAACCGAAGGGGAAGAACTAAGTAAGGGTGAATTGTTCGGAACGGTAGAAGCTGTAAAAACTGTTTCCGATCTTTTTATGCCTGTTGGTGGCGAGGTAACAGAAGTTAACGAAGCCCTTGCCGATGAACCGGAACTTGTTAACAAAGATCCGTATGGTGCAGGCTGGATGATAAAAATTAAATTCGCCGATTCTTCTGAATTGGAGAATATGATGTCGGCAGAAGATTATCAGAAAATGATTGAAGCTTAAGAATTTATGTAAATAAATATTACTGGCATAGCTAAAAAGCTATGCCTTTTTTACAAATAAAAAACCAGGACCGTATTAAGTCCCGGTTATTAATATGGTTTTGGTATTTTTATCCGCATTTTGAACAGCCACACGAAAGACAAGTCAAACATCCTTCCTGGTAAACTACTTCTTCAGAACCGCACTCCCCACATTTGGCATCGTCGGCCAATGTCCCGTCGGGAATGAATTTTTTAAGTGCCCTGGCTACTCCCGCTTTCCACGAATTAATGGTTTCGTTATCTAATTGCAGGCTGGTAACCAGTTCAACTACTTTTTGAATTGGCATCCCATGCCTCAGCGTTCCGGAAATTAATTTTGCATAATTCCAGAATACCGGGTTAAATTTATGCGACAAGCCCTCAATAGTAGTTTTATAACCTCTTTTATTGACATACTGAAAATCGTATCGCGAATTTTCTTCATCTTGCCAGCTTTTCATTATAAAACCTTTAGTAACTGAACGTGGGAGTAAAATCCCATCTTCGTCGTCCAATAACCCGGTGAAAATTTCGTAGGGTTTACCATCCATTAAACCCATAAAAGCAATCCATTTTTCTTTATTATTTTGAAAACGTACGACTTCTGCTTCAAGTATTTCAGGTCGGGTGGTTGGAAACACACCTTCTTTTTTCTTTTCTTTTTTACTATTTGAAATCAAAACTCCCGACCGGGATCCATCACGATAAACAGTAACACCTTTACAACCGTTTTTCCAGGCTTGAAAATATAATTCACCAACCAATTCTTGCGGGGCATCGGCAGGAAGATTGATGGTAACACTTATTGAGTGGTCAACCCATTTCTGTATCCTTCCTTGCATCCTTATTTTTGCTAACCAATCAACATCGTTTGAAGTGGCTTTGTAATACGGCGATTTTTTTACCAATTCTTCTAACTCTTCTTCAGAATATTCAATTTTGGTATTATAACCATTTACCTCCATCCAGGTTTTAAATTTTTGATGGAAAACAGTATATTCTTCCCAATTATCCCCAATTTCATCAACAAAATCAACTCGAATATCTTTGTCGCCGGGGTTTACTTTTCGGCGGCGTTTATACACAGGTAAAAAAACAGGTTCAATTCCCGAAGATGTTTGGGTCATCAAACTAGTTGTGCCGGTTGGAGCAATTGTTAAAAGAGCAATGTTCCTGCGTCCGTATTTGGTCATTTTTTCGTACAGTCCTGGATCTGTATTCCTAATTCGATTAATTAGGGGATTGTTTTTTTCGCGTTCGCTGTTGTAGATTTTAAAAGCACCCCGATCTTTGGCCAGAAAAACTGATGAGCGGTAAGCTTCCAGTGTTAATGTCTTATGAATTTCTTCCGAAAAATCAGTAGCATTTTCGCTGCCATAACGTAATCCCATTGCAGCCAACATGTCCCCTTCGGCTGTTATTCCAACCCCCGTTCTACGTCCTTCGTTAGCTTTACGTTTTATGTTTTCCCATAAATTCCTTTCTGTAAATTTAAGATCTTCGTTTTCGGGATCAGCGTTTACTTTTTCAAGAATCGCATCAATCTTTTCTAATTCAAGGTCGATAATATCGTCCATTATTCGTTGCGCATAATGGACGTGTTCCTTAAAAAGTTCAAAATTAAATTTTGCTAATGGAGTAAATGGGTTTTCAACATATGAATACAAGTTTACAGCTAACAATCGGCAACTGTCGTATGGGCAAAGAGGGATTTCGCCACATGGATTTGTCGAAACTGTGCGGTAACCTAAATCTGCATAACAGTCGGGTACCGATTCATTAATAATTGTATCCCAGAATAATATTCCGGGTTCTGCTGATTTCCAAGCGTTTTTAACTATTTTCGACCAAAGCTTATTAGCATCGATTTCTTTTTCGTATAAGGGTTTTTCCGAATTGATTGGGTATTTCTGAAGATATGGTTTGTTATCTTCTACCGCTTGCATAAAATCGTCCTGTATTTTTACAGAAACATTGGCTCCAGTAACTTTTCCCTGTTCAAGTTTCGCATCTATAAAACTTTCAGAATCGGGATGTTTTATTGAAACCGACAACATCAGTGCTCCACGTCTTCCATCTTGTGCTACTTCTCGAGTTGAATTGGAATAACGCTCCATAAAAGGAACAATACCAGTTGATGTTAATGCCGAGTTTTTTACAGGTGAATTTTTAGGCCTGATGTGCGACAAATCATGGCCTACCCCACCTCGCCGTTTCATCAATTGTACTTGTTCCTGATCTATCTTCATGATTCCGCCGTACGAATCAGAATCTCCATCGTTTCCAATTACAAAACAGTTAGAAAGAGAAGCAACCTGATAATTATTTCCAATGCCTGTCATTGGCCCACCCTGTGGAACGACATATTTAAAGTCTTTCAAAACCTGGTAAATCTCTTCTCCTGATAATGGGTTTGGGTAACGCTGTTCAATTCTGGCCAATTCTTTTGCCAACCGACGATGCATATCGTCAGGGGTTAATTCAAAAACATTCCCAAAAGAATCTTTCAAAGCATATTTATTAACCCAAACCTTTGCTGCAAGATCATCTCCTTTAAAATACTCCAACGATGCTTTTACCGCATCTTCCTGAGCATAAATTTTTTTGCCTGCGTGAGCTTTTACAGCTACCTCTTTATATGCCATTTTTCAGTTTAAAAATATTTAATTTATTGATTGTGTGCTTGTAAAACTTGTTTTTTGCTTCAATAATATTGTGTGGTGCAAGATAAAACACAATTCAAAAAAATGGATTACTTTTTTCGACAAAATATTCAAAAGTTATCAACTTGCACGTGTTAGTGTGCTGTTTATGAGCCTATTAATCTTTTAATAATTGAAAAAAGTTCCCGAAATGAATATTTACAATTGCAATTTTGTTTGGTTGATATATTTGAATTAGAGGGTCAAAAATCCAAATTTTTTAAAAAATATTTATCATTATTTAATAGGCCAAATCCCTATCGTCGAAAATTTTTCTTATGATAACCAGCGTTGACCCAACATTTTTTGCAATATAATTTTTGTTGATTAAAGAAGCTTTTTCAAGTTGAGTTTTTAAGTTAACCAAGTCATTTAAAGCAAACTCAAGTTCACCTAAATTTTTAATGGGAAAAGCCCCGCCCAAGGATTTCAAATCCACCGCTTCTCTGAAATTTTTGTAATTTGGGCCAAAAATTACGGGCAGGCCAAAAGTTGCTGCCTCTAAAATATTATGAATCCCAACACCAAAACCTCCTCCAATGTATGCAATATTCCCATATCTGTACAAGGAAGAAAGTAATCCAACAGAATCAATTATTAAGACCTGGCAATTATCAATTATTGTTTCATTAATTTGACTAAACAAATTTGCCCGTTTTATTAACAAATGCTGTAACCTGTTAATATTTGCACTTGAAACTTCGTGTGGGGCAATAATAAATTTAATGTTCTTGTTTTGGTTGATAAATTCTACGAGAAGCTCCTCATCGGCTTTCCAGGTACTTCCTGCCACAATTAATGTGGAATTTCCTTTAAACTTTTCAACAATCGGAATTTCTTTTGAATTTTTGGCAATGGCTGCAACACGGTCGAAACGGGTATCGCCAGAAATGGTAACATTCGAAAGCCCGATGTTTTTTAGTAACTGGGCTGAAGTTTCATTTTGCACAAAAAAGTGTTCAAACTGGAATAGCATTTTTCGAAACCAATTTCCCAAGTATGAGTTCTTAAAAAATTGTTGATTTTCCCGAAACATGGCAGAAACAATATATAATGGTATTTCCCGCTTTTTTAATTCATTAATATAATTGTACCAGAATTCATATTTAATAAAAAAAACTTTTTCAGGTTTTACAATGTCGATAAATGTTTGTGCATTGTTTTTTGTGTCGACAGGCAGATACATTACAACATCGGCCAGGTTATAATTTTTTCGGATTTCGTAGCCGGAAGGCGAAAAAAAAGTCAGCACTATTTTGAATTCAGGAAATTGCTTTTTTATTTCTTCTATTACCGGACGACCTTGTTCAAATTCGCCAAGCGAAGCGCAATGAAACCAAAGATATTTGGCATCTTTTTCGATTTTATTTTGAAGTGTTTCTCTCCAGTTTTTTCTGCCCTTAACAAACAACTTTGCTTTTTCGTTAAAAGGTGAAGCCAAACGAATTAGAAGTGAGTAAAAAAATATAGCAATTTTATATAGTAAAGCCATTATAATTTTTCGGTTGTTAATAAATACGACGTTCTTTTAAGAATTCGTAAATGGTGATATTCATTAAAAGAAGTAGAAATAAAGAAATAAAATTTTCAACCGGAATAGACAACAAACGAATTCCAATAATATGCTCCGGATTGTATTCGATAATTGGAAGTGCACTAATAATGCCACCTATAAAAATAAACGGAAGAAGCATTATCAGGTAAGTAAGATAAAATTTGGTGTAATGTTTTTTAAACGGATTCCTGAAAATGGTGTAACCCAAATAAATAGATAGTAAAAAGAAAGTGAAAAACGGATAAAGTTTTTGACGCGTTGAAAATGCAAGAATTCCAAATAAGACAAATAAGATTAAACTTAGCACTAAAAATGAATTCGGTCTTTCAAAATCGTAAAAACGCTGTTTTAGCAGTTCATAAATAAACACGCCTAAAAATGGAATTGTAAGAAAATATAACCACTCTTCAAAGGGAAGGGTTAAAATGTTTTTACCAATAACAAAGTCAGAATTGAATCTCCAAATAGCACGTTCTTCAAAACGTAAATCCCAAATAATAAAAATGGCTCCCGTAAATAATATTGCAGGAATCAGGTATTTTAAATTGCTTAAAAAACCAATTTGTTTTTTAAATCCGAAAACTATAGGGATTATTAGCGGTCCTATCAATAATAATAAATACGAAAAATTCTTAAATTCCATTGATTTGAATTTGTGCCAAAGTTACATTCAATTAACGAAATTTAAAATCAATTATTGAGTAATACCGATTTAACAACCAAATGTCGCATACTTTCGTTTTACTCAGCATACTCCTTTGTTGTAGTATCGGCATTAACCATTATAAACTTCGAAATTGCCATGCGGCATTTCAAAGTACAATTGGTATAATTACCAGTGTCGAAATACCATTTCGAAATAACGAGTGTTTGGGCCAAATTATATGTTCTTATTTCGTTAGGTTTTATTTTTAAAATTTCATTTTCGCCAATTCAGCAGGTTTGTTGGAGTTTGAAATCGTTCGCATCCGGAATGAATAATTATATTTTCTTTCCGATAAACGATATTCGTTGTGTGTTCTTGCACCCCAACTGTTATCGCCGCCTAGCCCCATTTGTTTATAGTCGATATTTACCGAAGTAAGGTCGCGTGGTTTTACATCGGTTGTGTGTCGGTTTACCACAGGAATACCTTCAATCTGGCGTCCGTCGGTTCGTTCATCCGATTCAAAATCTTCCATAATATTATGGTGAGCGCTGACTTCTAAAAGTGGCATTCCGCTGAAAAACAAACCCTTGCCTGCGCCATCGGTAATTGTCATCCACCGAACATCGGTTTTGTTCCCGTTTTCCTGAGGTCGCAAATATGCCCAACTTTGGTCGGCAACACTTCCATTGTACAATCCAACAAATGCGCTGGTTTTTCTGTCCCAATACGATTCATGAGGGCCGCGGCCCAGCCAGCTCATTTGATCGAAATTACTGGGCATTACCAGATTCATTCCCATTCGTACTATTTCCGGGAGATTGTCTTTTGTCATTTCGAAATTGTTTTCAACTAGTACATCGCCCGAGCCGTAAATTGTATATCCAGAATTATAAATTGCAATCGCTTCATTTTCCTCATCTACCAAATGAAATTCAAATGCTACTTTAATTTCATTTTTTGCTTTTTGTGAAACCGCAACATTTGCTACTTTTCGTGTTTCACCAGCTTTCCGCCAAACACGGCTACGTTTGTGGAGGTTGTTTCCAAAGTCGTTATCGATTGGTGCACGCCAGAAATTTGGAACTGGGCCAGATTTTAATAATTCAGTTTCCCCATTTTTAAAACTTGAAACTATACCGGCTTTTTTATCAAAAACAATTGAAAATCCTTCGCCAATAATTGTAGCTGAACTTTCATTTTCTTCTAAGTTTAATGCTGCAAATTCAGAATTATCTGTTTTTTGGATAGGGACAAAAATAGGTAGTTTAAATTGTTCAGCAGCCATTTCTGCTCCGGCTTTTACTAAACTCTCATCGTTTTTCAGTTTCGCTTTTACGGTTAAAAAGTATTCAATTCCCGGTTTTGGTTCTACTATAAAATCAATCGTTATTTCTTTCGTTTTGCCTGGAGCTAAATCTAAATCGACAAGTTTCCCATTATCAACAATTTTCCCGTCACCGATAACTTCCCACACAAAATCAAATTCAAAAAGATTTAAAAATGCATATTTATTTTTTATTGAAATCGTACCGTTATTTAAATTAACTTCATCGAAACCAATATTTTGATACACTTTTTTTACTTCGAGGAGATGAGGTTTTACGGTTCGGTCTGGTTCGACAAGCCCGTTATTGCAGAAATTACCGTCTGAAGGAACGGTGTCAGGACCAAAGTCACCACCGTACGCCCAGAATTCTTCTCCGGCTTCGTTAGTTGTGAGTAAACCCTGATCCACCCAATCCCAAATAAAACCACCTTGCAACACATCGTATTTTTCAATTAAATCCCAATAATCCTGAAAGTTGCCAACGCTATTTCCCATTGCGTGTGCATATTCGCATTGGATTAATGGTCGCTCAGGATTTGTTTTGGCATATCTTTCCATGCTTTCCATGCGCGCATACATTGGGCAAAAAATATCGGTGTTGTATTCAAGCCCGGCTCGTTCATACTGAACCGGACGGGTTGGATCGGCAGCTTTAAGGTAATCGTAGGTAGCATAAAAGTTAACGCCATTCCCGGCTTCGTTTCCCAGCGACCATGTAATAATACAAGGTTGATTTTTATCGCGTTCGAACATATTTTTAGTACGATATAAATGTGCTTCTTTCCAAGTTTCATCTTTTGCCAACGACTCTTTTCCGTAACCCATTCCATGCGATTCAACATTTGCCTCATCAACAATATACAAACCGTATTTATTGCAGAGTTCATACCATAACTCAGGTTGTGGATAATGAGATGTGCGGATCGCATTCAGGTTGTTTTCTTTCATAGTTTTAATATCGAGCAACATGGTTTCTTTATCAACTACATGCCCATTAATATCATGATGTTCATGAAGGTTGGCACCTTTCATATACACATATTTCCCGTTAACCAATAAGTTTGCATTTTTAATTTCAACAGTTCGGAAACCAACATCTTGCTTAATTACTTCAACAATTTCATTTTGGTTTTTTAAAGTAATTATTAGCTCATAAAGATTCGGAATTTCTGCCGACCATTTTTTTATTTCCTGTATTTTTGCAGTGAATTGAACATTTCCTTTCCCGGTATTTAATTCTTTCGAAAAGTTGCCAACAGGATTTTCATTTTCATATAAAACTGCTTCTATTACTCCTGATTTTGCATTTTCGCCAATGTTTAAAACGTCGATGTTTAAAGAAAAAATGCCATCTGTGTAGGTTTCGTCTAGACCTGAAATTACACTAAAATCCTGAATTTGTTGTTGACCACGAGCTTTTAAATAAACATCGCGGGTGATACCGCTTAAACGCCAAAAATCCTGATCTTCGAGATAGGATGCATCGCTCCATCGAAATATTTCAACTGCCAGAGAATTTTCCCCGCCATTTAAATATTCCGTGATATTGAATTCTGCCGGCGTTTTACTGTCTTCGCTGTAACCAACAAATTGTTCGTTCACCCAAACATTCATAGCCGAACTAACCGCTCCAAAATGAAGAATAATTTCGTTTCCATCCCAGCCGGCAGGAATTTCGAAAGTACGCTTATACGAACCAACCGGATTATAATGCTCCTGAATTGTGGGAGGTGTTTTTTCGTGAGGAAATTTTACATTGGTATAAATCGGATAATCGTAACCTTCTATTTCCCAGTTTGAAGGAACTTTAATTTCATCCCATTCACGGGTATCAAAATCGTTTTTAAAAAACCAATGCGGCCTTTCCGACGGATTTTGTGCCAAATTAAACTGCCACGTACCATTTAACGATTGCAACATTGGCGATTGCCATTTATCTTCTGTGCGTGCCTGCTCAGCACTTTCAAAAGGAATAAAATGTGCATGTGGGGCTTCTTTATTAATTTGAAAAACACCCTGATCTTGCCAGGGCGGAGGATCATTTTCTTCAAAAGGAACATTTGAATAATCGGTGTACTGATTACACGATATTACAATTACACTCAATAAGATTGTGAAATGCCTGGCGATTAAATTTAGTTTTTTCATGGTAGGTTTAGATTTATTTGTTTATTATCATTTCGTTCAAATAATATTAACGGCTAATTTACAATTTTCACTAAAGATAAATGGCAAGTAATTAATCAAAATGGGGTATAAAATAAACTTATTCTGTTTCTGTTATTTGAACAATTCCGAAATTTTTGATTTTACATCTTCCACATCTGGATTTATATCAAAAATAATTTCCGGTTTTAGGTAAAACAGTTCATTTTCAGCTTTGAATTTTTGTTCACCCCCTCCAGTAATATTCAACATGATAATAGCATCTTTTTCGATTTTTCCATTTTTTGCAGCTTCTATTAATGTAGCTGTTGCAACAGCTGCCGCAGGATGAATATCAATGCCCTCTGTTTTTTCAAATAATTTACCTGCTTTTCTTGCTTCCTCATTGGTTGCCAATAAAACTTCACCGCTTGTATCTTTTAAAGCATCGTACAATCCACCAAAAACAGGATAAGGCGGTTTTCGGTTCGACAATACCTTGGCATCCATTTCTTCAACTTGATTTCGTGCTAACTCCTCGTCAAGCGGAAGCATTGCCCGCGAGTCGGCTTTCCATGCATCGTGAACAGGTGTAAATGGAATATTTTGTGCAATCAGAAGTTTCATTTTTGTATCACCAAATCTACCATCGGCTAACAGACGTAGGTTGCCTTCCCACGCTGCAATTGCACCGGTTCCGCTTCCAATTCCCTGAAAATAATAATCAGGGATTTCCCCAATTGTTGTTGTTGCCGAAAGCATTGTTGTTGACATTCCATCGCGTCGGGCTACATTTTTCGCGCCACCTTCGGGGACAAAACCTTCGAACCCTGCAATAATATTTGATAAATGAATGGCGTCGAAATAGTCGCTGCCGGTGCGGCTGGATACTAATTTCACACAATCGTTTAACGGAGCATCAAACCAAAGTGCATCTAAATTATCTTCGGGTACACAAATAAGTAATGGAATATTATTATCGGAACAAACTTTTGCAAACGACCGCGAAGTGTTTCCTGCTGAAGCCACAACCAGTACATTATCCATTTCAGGAGTCATTCGTCCACAAACTGAATAGGCTTCAGTTTCTTTAAACGAACAGGTATTAAAGGTTGCATTTTTTTCTGGCCAGTAACCACTAAAAGTTATCCAAAGGTTTTTTAAGCCAAGTTCTTTTGCCAATCCTTCGCTTTTGTAGGTTACAGGTGCCGACGAACCTTTTAATGTCCGACTGATTGGCAACCAGTCGGCAAATTTATAAAGTCCCCACGAATTGTCTTTTACTTCAATTTGCGTTTTTTCGTATATGGCCCTGATTAATGTTGGTTCTGTTTCATCGGGCGCTTCCAGCATCCAACCTTTATCTTCAAAGATTTTTCCGGTTTTTACCGATTGAAGTTTATAATTGGTGGGTATAAATTGCTTGCTCATTTTGTTCCTTTAAATTGAAGCACAAAAATAGAAAATGACTTGAGATTTCTATTAAAATGAAGATTAAAAATTTGGCTGTATAAATTACAGTATAGATTAAAATGGTTATTTGTTTTTATTGTAGTTATATTTTTCAACTTTGTTATTGTATAAATTAAACTGATAAAACACAAACCTAAAATAAGATGTATGAACTTCGGATCTAAAACAGTTTTGTTAACCTTTTTTTTGAATATATTGATAACGAATAATGGTAAGGCTCAAAACCCCGGGTTAGGATGGAGTTTTACTTATCCCGGGGATAATTTTACAGATGCGGCAATGCTCGATTTACACTTTTTAAACGATGATATTGCCGGTGAAAAAGGTTTTATAAAACTCTCAGACGATGGTAATTCATTTGTAAACGGATTAAATGAAACCGTACGGTTCTGGAGTATAAATGGAGGTAGCCTGTCACGTAATTTTTCAGATGTAGAAATGGCAGAATATGCCCGGTTTATGGCAAAAATGGGGGTGAATATGATTCGTTTCCATGGTAGCATAAACCCGAAAGGGGAAGGTACAAATATCAAAGATATTGATACTAATGAGGTGAATGCAATTTGGAAAATGGTTGCGACAATGAAAAAAGAGGGTATTTATTCTACCATTTCACCATTTTGGGCACACAATGGCCACATGGGAGGTACTGTTCCTAAAGAATGGGGTATTGAGGACTATTCTGGCACAGATGATTTATGGGGGGTAATGTATTTTAGCGACACCTTAAAACAAGCATATAAATCGTGGATAAAATATCTTTATACCGAAATAAACCCATACACCGGCATTGCACTTAAAGACGATCCTGCTGTTGGAATAATTCAGGTCAAGAATGAAGATGGTATTTTTTGGTGGACCATTCAAAACTTGAAACCAGCAATTAAAAAAATTGTTAAACAAAAATTTTATCACTGGTTAATTAATAAATATGGGGACATAAACGATGCTAAAACTGTCTGGGGAAATGTAGTGCTTGAAGGTGATAATCCCGAAGACGGAGAAATGGATATTTATATAATTTGGTATGCAACAGAAAATCAGACAGGTGCTTTAGATAAACGCTTAACCGATCAAATTCAATTTATGGCAGAAACCCAACGCGATTTTTACAAAGAGATTTACGACTTTTACCGAACGATTGGCTGTAAGCAGCTTATTAATGGGAATAATTGGAAAACTGCAAATGCGTCCCGATTATTAGACACCGAACGCTGGACAAATTCGGTTTGTGAAGTTATTGCGCAAAACCGCTATTACGATCCCGGGCATGTTGGAACAAATAATGGATGGCGTATCGATCCGGGGCATTATTATCAAGGGAAATCGGTATTGCATCAACCAAATAAACTCCCTATAAATATTAAACAACCCGAAGGACACCCAGTAATTGTTACCGAAAGTGGATGGAACCTGCCGCATAAATATCAGGCAGAAGGGCCGTTCCTTATATCAGCATACATGTCGTTAACCGGGATTGACGGTTTTTATTGGTTTGACCCAAGTTCATCAACTTACGATACAAACCCTTATCATACCTGGGCAAACCTAACAGGTGGCCAACATCCACTTTACAGATGGACCTTATCAACTCCTGGCCAGCTTGGTATGTTTCCGGCTAACGCTTTGCTTTACAGAAAAGGATATTTAACAGAAGGTAGTACTTCGGTGTTCGAAGGTCGCAAATTAGTATCTATGTGGGAACGTAAAATCCCAGTTCTTTCCGAAGACCTGGGATTTGATCCCAACCGTGACACACACAATCCGGCTGTTGAAGCAACGGAAATCAGTCCGCTTGCTTATTTAACAGGAAAAGTTTTTGTGAAATACGATACTCAAAACGACAGTAGTGTTATACTTTCAGAATTAAATAATTTAGTTGATTTTGCCGGCAAAAAGGTAAAAAGTTCAACCGGGGAATTGGAGTGGGATTATAAAAATGGTATTTGCGTCATGGATGCACCTTCGGCACAAGGAATTTGTGGTTTTGTAGGCGTCCAAAGAATTTTTGAATTGGGCGATGTCACCATTGAAACGGACAACGAATATGCAGCAATAAACGTTGTTGCAATGGACGAAAGAAGTATTGTAGAATCATCGAAAATCCTTGTTCAGGTAGGGACAGTTTATCAACCTTACTTATGGGCAGAAACTTCTGATGATTTTGAATTGAACGGAAATATGGTGTCCGGCTTCAGAATCGATAATACCGGGAAAATGCCATGGAAATGTGCTAAAACCCTCGTATCCATGAATATCAATAATAGTAGCATAAACCGTGCAACCGTACTTGATGCGGCAGGTTATGCAAAATCTAATATCGACATTCTAAAAACCGGGGGAAACATTCAAATAGATATTCCTGAAGATGCCATGTACTTGATGCTTGAAAATACTTCTTCCACTAAAGAAATAAAAAACAACGGTAGCTTAAATGTTTTCCCAAATCCAAATAATGGAAAGTTTGCCGTAGAAATTCAGGACTATTCAAATCAAAACTATGATTTGGAAATTCGTAACATATTGGGTCAAAAAGTTTGGGAACAAATTGATATTACACAGAAAAGAGTAGAAATTGATTTGCCCAAATGGTATTCAGGATTGATGGTAGTTGCCCTAAAAGAAAATAGTACAATAATCAAAACCAGTAAAATTCAAATAAATTAATCGGAAAGTGTTCTTTTTCGACAATATACTTTTAAATATGAATAAGATGCGTTTTCTTTAAACATGGAAAGAAACATTCGACAATTTTATTAAACTAAACCAAAATAATATGAATTGGAAGAAATTTTTAATCACCGTTTTCAGAGTTGCAATTGGCTGGCACTTTTTATATGAAGGAATTTCAAAACTGGCAATTGGCAATTGGAGTGCGGCAGCTTACCTGACAAATTCAACCGGGCCGTTTTCCGGATTCTATCAATGGATGGGCAATTCTGAAGCACTGATGAATATTGTTGATCCAGTAAATATTGCTGGATTGGTATTAATTGGATTGGGGCTTTTTATTGGTTTGGCTATTCGAGTTTCCTCCGTTTCAGGAGTAATTTTATTGATGCTTTACTATTTTGCTTATCCACCTTTTGGTGGTTCAATAATGGGGCCTGCCGAGGGAAGTCTGTACCTCGTCAACAAAAATTTAATAGAAGCGCTGGCATTAATTGTTTTGCTTTTTGTGAAAGAAAAAGGTTACGGACTTTTTGCCTTAAAAATATTCTCTTTGAAAAAGAAAAATGCTGAACTAAGTGAAGAAAAAAACACAACAGATAATTCTCGCAGGGAAGCATTAAAGAATCTCGCAACTATACCTGCACTTGGAGTTTTAGGGTGGGGTGCGTTTCGCGATTCGCAAAAATTTGGCGTTGATACGCTTTCAGGAGCTACCATACAAATTGGTGGAGCCGATATTAGCGAATTAAAAGGTGAACTTCCGAAAGGCAAAATTGGAGATCACGAAATTAGTAGGTTGGTGCTTGGAGGAAACCTGATTGGTGGCTGGGCTCATTCCAGAGATTTACATTATGTACCTTCCTTGTTCAGGGCATACAATACTGAAAAAAAGATTTTCGAAACACTGATTCTTGCCGAAAAAGCTGGCGTAAATTCAATAAATATTGGTTTCCCGACCAACGATACTTTGGCTAAATACAAAAAAATGACTGGCAGTAAGATCAAAGTTATTTCGCAGGTTCATCCAGACATGGAGAATAATGATTATTATGTAAACATTAACAAGGCCATTGATTTTGGTGTTGATATAATCCAGGTACAAGGGAACTGGTGCGACTGGCTGGTTCGCGATAATAAAATAGATGTTATTGAAAAAATGATGAATAGGATTCGCAACCAGGGTTACATTGCCGGGCTTGCTTCTCACACAGTTGATGCCTTAATTGCTTGCGAGGAGCAAGGAATTATTCCCGATTATTACATGAAAACCATGCACCACGATAAATATTGGTCGGCTCACCCAATAGAAAATCGTGTGGCATTTGAAGTAGATGGTAAAAGGTATCTCGACCACAATCGTTTCCACGATAATCTCTTTTGTTTGTTTCCTGACAAGACCATTGAATTTGTTGAGCGAGCCAAAGTTCCGGTTATGGGATTTAAAGTGCTTGCTGCCGGGGCAATCAAACCCGACGACGGTTTTAACTGGGCCTTTAAAAACGGAGCCGATTTTATTTGTGTTGGGATGTTTGACTTTCAAGTAGTGAACGACGTAAATATTACCATCGATATTCTTGGGAATTTACAAGGGCGTTCAAGAAAATGGTATGGATAATATAAAGTGTGTTTCTGTTTAATTTTATATGAATCAGGGTTTCACATTTTTGTTAGATCGCTGAATATAAAATATATAACTAGCGTAATCCAAACAATAGATTAAGGAAACTTAAAGACAGGCAGTAATTAGGTTTTGTTAAGTTCATCGGAAAAAACGAAATTCCCTTTGTTTTTTGTTAGAGATGTATCAATTTCAATGCCCCTGCTTTTTCAGAAAAAGCTTCAAAAAAGGCAACTACAAAGTATGCTTGGAGATTCAACACCTATCTTTTGCTACAAAATTGACATTGAATTGTATCCGCTTAGAAACAAGTATCTCACATCTTTTCTTGCTTCAATAAAATTCCAAATGATTTATCCATTGTTTTGAACAAATTAAAATAAATCATTCGCCTTTCTTCTGTCAAAAAAAATTTAGTCTTTCCTTAAATAAGACGTATTTCTTTTATAAACTTATGTGAAACATTGTCCATCGGATTTCGTAACAAAAGTTCAAGCATTATTGACAATAATAATTATTGTTTATACTGATCAAGTGCTTACAAAATGCCGATTTCATATAAATGTTTTAATTGGGAGAATAATAAATTCTTATTTTTAATAAATTACTAGTTACAACATATATAACATTAACCAAAAACAAGAATTATGAAGAAAAAATGGCTTCGCTTTATCCGACATGAAAGTTTATGTTTTCTACTCGGAAAGGTAAAACTAACTCTGGCTGTGATAATCACGGTTGGATTCCTGGGACAAACCACCCTGGCTGGTACCGGCACTCAAAAAACTGTAACGGGTACAGTAATTGACGAATCGGGACTGTCACTGCCTGGTGTGGCGGTAATAATAAAAGGGACAACTATTGGTTCAGTAACCGATATCAACGGGAAGTATGAAATACAAGACACCAGCGACGACATGATCCTTATTTTCTCCTTTTTAGGAATGATGACTGTTGAAATGGAAATTGACGGGAAATCGGTAATTGATATCACTATGATCCAGGATTACATTGGTATTGAAGAAGTAGTTTCCATTGGTTACGGTTCTGCGAAAAAAAGCGATTTAACCGGATCCGTTTCAAGGGTTACCGAAGAGATAATTACCGAGCGACAAGGTATTTCCCTGGTTCAATCGCTACAGGGTTCCACCGCGGGCCTGAACGTAGGACAGGTCGATCAGGCGGGAGAAAATCCAAGTATTTCAATTCGTGGAACTACTTCAATCTCAGGCAGCCAAAGCCCTTTAATAGTAGTAGATGGGGTTATTTTCCGCGGAAGTATGATAGATATCAATCCAAATGATATTAAGTCGATTGATATTTTGAAAGACGCCAGCTCGTCGGCCATTTACGGTTCTCAGGCTACAAACGGCGTTATAATTATTACAACCAAATCGGGCGAAAAGACTGACAAGCCAACTATCACCTATACAGGCAGATACACTTTTCAAACCCCTTCAGTGGAGTTTATTCCCGAAAGTCCGGAAGCCCACATTGAAAGGATTACAGCCGGCCATTTCTTCGACAGCCGTACCGAAGAATCAGGTTATCTTGAACCAAATCCTAACTGGGAAGTGGGCAGTTTAATGCGCGATGCTCAACAATTAAGGGCAATTGAAAACAATGTGACCACCGACTGGTACAATATGGTGACAAATAATAATATGAGTACCCAGAATCACAATATTTCTCTGCAACAACGTACAGAGAACAGTGGCTACTTTGTATCGATTGGCTATACTGACCAAGCCGGGTACATGCTGAATGAAGATTATACTCGTTGGAATGCCAGGATCAACCTTGATAACAATATAGCCGAGTGGTTCAAAGTGGGAATTCAGTCGTTTATGACCCTAAGCGATTATTCGGGGCAGGATTTGCCTCTGGGTAACCGATATCGCGACGATTGGTTCGATCCGGCATATTACGAAGATGGTGTTACGCTCAATCCCTTCCCACATGCAGTGGGTATTGCCACTAACTCCATCCTTCTTTCTGAGGCCGACGATTACAACAAGCGTTATAACATTTTTGGGAATATTTACGCCGAATTTAAAATACCTTTTATCAAGGGACTAACGTTCAAACCCAATTTCAACATTAACTATCGTACGGTTAGCTAGTATTGGTTCCGCGACTATGCCAGCAGCTTTATTGGCGAGGGGCGCAAATATGAAGAACGTCGCACCGAAATGACCAATGATTACATTCTGAGCTATGTACGTACTTTTAATAATGTTCATTCGGTAAATGCAACTTTTGTTTATGGGACTGAACAGCGGATGGCCAATTCTACTCAGGCTGATGCTGCCAATTTTGTATCAAAAGAATTGGGATACGATAAACTGGAAGCAGGTGATGCTACTATGCAATCGGTAAACACAGGAGCTTGGGAAGAAGCCTCGCTTTATACCATGGGCCGTGTATTTTATGGATTTAAGCAGAAGTATTTGTTAACGGCTACTATCAGGCGTGATGGATTTTCTGGCTTTTCGGTTGAAAATAAATTTGGTCTCTTCCCATCAGCATCATTGGCGTGGGTTGCATCCGAGGAATCATTCTTGCAGACCGTTAGTTGGCTCGATAACCTGAAAATCCGCGCATCTTACGGAAGCAACGGAAATCGTACCGTTGGACGCTACCAAACATTAGCAAGGGTAGGCGGAGGTTTCAATTACATCGAAGGTAGCCAAACACCGGTTTACACGCAAGGAATTACCGAACTGGCAAGCCCTAACCTCAAATGGGAAACCACTACCGGACTAAATCTGGGTTTAGATTTTGCCGTGATGGACCAGCGGCTTTGGGGAACCTTTGAATACTATAACAACAATACCAAAAACTTGCTTTACAATGTTGACATTCCGGGCATTTCGCGCTTTGAGACTTTTCCTGATAACCTGGGGAAAATCCATAATTATGGTGTTGAAATGACTCTTACCTCTATGAATGTTCGCCGTGGCGATTTCGAATGGCGCAGTTCACTTATTTTTTCATTAAACCGTGATGAACTGGTCGAATTGCTTGGTTTTGATAACGATGAAGATGGCATTGAGGATGATCTGATTTCCGAAAGACTTTTTATCGGAGAGTCGTTGAATGCTATTTACGAATATTATACTTCAGGCGAAATTTGGCAACTTGAAGATTACAATGCAGATGCCATACCGGTTACTGCCGATGTGGGTTCGTACAAAATACTCGACTACAACGAAAATGAAGTCACCGATCCCCTCGACATGCACATCTTGGGAACTTCTGATCCTATGTTCCGAATCGCCATGGAAAACAGCTTCAAGTATAGAGGCTGGAAGTTGTCGTTCTTCATAAATTCCATTCAGGGTAGCGACAGGTTTTATCTGGGAGAAGACGATATGATGTCATTCAACAGTAGAAACGGGACAATGTTTGACAACTATAATTTCCCTGCCGAAAACGATTTATGGACACCCGAAAATCCGGATGCAAGATATCAGCGTATGGGAGTACGGTTATCAAGCGGACTTACAGCTGCACGCTATGTACCACGAAGTTTTGTACGCTTACAGGATGTGAACTTATCATACACATTCGAAAAATCGATACTTGAAAAGATTAATATGCAGGACTTACGTGTGTTCTTTAACGCGAAAAACTTGCTTACCCTGACCAATTGGAACGGTTGGGATCCTGAGACCGGAGCAAAAATAAATACCGGAGGACGACCTGTATTAAGAGGGTACACTTTCGGATTGGAAGTTAAATTTTAACCATAAAAATTAGTCAGATGAAAACGAATATAAAATTACATCAACGTATTATCCATGCCCGAACTTTGTTACTGGCTCTTTTTATTGGCCTGGTCTTCTCGTGCAACGATGAAGAGTACTTGAATGAAGTACCTCTTGATTTTTATGCACCTGAGAACTCATATATTACTTATGAAAATTTTGAAGCCTCTTTATACAATATGTATAAGGTTTTCAGAAGTAATTTTTATGAAACCCGCGACGCTTTTCGTCCACCACGGGTAAATATGACTTGTACTGATATGATTACATACGACCAGAATTCAGCCGATTTTCCGGATTTGATGAACCCACACAGTAATTGGGTTTATACTGCATTTTGGAAACCCTGTTACCAGATTATTTACGATGCCAACGTTATTATTGGTCGTTCGGAGGCCGAAATATCGGAACTGAGCGATGAACAAAAGAACCTGGTTCAGGCTGAAGCGAAATTCTTTAGAGGATACTTTTATAAAATGTTGGCCGATATTCATGGCGGTGTGCCGATTACCTTAGTTGAGACAACCGAACCCAAGCGTGATTATGTTAGAGCATCACGAGATGAGGTATATCAACAAAGTGTGGAAGATTTAAAATTTGCAGCCGAAAATCTGCCTTCTATCACCGCCACCAACGATGCACGGGTGAGCAATCTTACAGCTTATCATGCCCTGGCCGAAGCCTACCTTTGTCTGAAAGACTATGATAATGCTATTGCCGCTGCCAACGTAACCATAAACGATCCGGCAACAGCACTCATGACCGAGCGTTTCGGCGCACGTGTTAACGATAATCCAATTCCTGGTGTACCCTGGGCAGCTGGTGGCGATGTTTACTGGGACCTTTTCCGAAAAGACAATCAAAACCGTTCCTCTGGAAATACCGAATCATTATGGGTTATCCAGTTTGGTTACAACGTTACCGGGGGTGGTGACTCCGGGAACAATAATGGTGGTTACCGATGGGAAACTTGTTCAGCACCTCGTACATGGCGAATCAAAGTGGATGGCAAATCGTTTTTACCAACAGCAAATACTTATTACGGTGGAAGAGGGGCAGGACAGATGAAACCAAGCATTTATTTCTATCATAAAATATGGTACGATAGCGGATGGGACATTGACATTCGTAACGCCGATCACAATATTATCCGCGATTTAATGGTAAACGATCCTAATTCACCACACTTTGGGGAATGGCTGATTAAAGATCAACTGAAAATTTTTAAAACACGAGATGATACTTGTCGTGACTATTTTCATCTTGTAGCAAAAATCTTAAGTATGGGCGACCATCCTTCTGATTTATGGACACCCGATCAAACCGTTCCCGGTAGTATTGTTATGGCAGGTGGCCCGGCCAATACCACCTACGCTAATATTTACCAGATTCGATTGGCTGAAACCTATATGGTAAGAGCCGAGGCATACTTGGGTAAAGGTGATAAAGTAAACGCTGCCAAAGATATTAATTTGATACGAAGTCGTTCGCAAGCACCAGATGTCACACCCGACGAAATAAATATCGATTATATTCTCGACGAACGGGCACGTGAACTTGCTTTTGAGGGAAACCGTATGCAAACCCTTTGCAGGTTAGGCAAATTGGTTGAACGCAATAAACTCTACAATACTCTTAACGACCTTTACAACCACCAAAATTTATGGCCAATCCCTTACAGTGAAATTCAAAAGAACACTGAAGCGGAATTGACACAGAATCCGGGGTATGAATAAATAATAAACTGACAACCAAGTCTTAAAACGATTGATTAGGACTTGGTTGTCAAAAATTTTCAGAAATCTCTTTTTTATTATTTTCATCTTCCAACAGGAAGATAGAATGTGGGTGATAAAAGAAACTCTGCCAGAGTATGATTTTTTTATGCTTCAAAAAATATTTTTTTCAACAGATATTTATGAAAAATTTACAGGATAAAATATTGAAAAACAAAAGGAGTTGCCAATTAGCCATAATAAAATCGCACCTGTCTTTCGCACTTTGCTGATAAAAGCTCTATATCCCTTTGTTTATAGGGTGGCATTTTGAGATTTGGGTGTCTCGATTATGTTGTGTTGAGCTATTTTAACTCACAATCGATTATAAAAAAAATGCTACTCTTTCTTAACATTCATACTGTGAGGCAATTACATATTGTGGAAATTTAAAGTATTTACTTTGGTATTAACAAAATAATTGAAAAACGATCGTTTTTATAATATTCAGTCAATTTTAATAATTGTCAATTTGTTATAAGGCACGTAATCAGCGCCTTACAATGCGCTGTATATCTAAGGTGTCCCAAAAATTAAAACAAGAAAGAAACTCTGCCAGAGTATGATTTTTTTATGCTTCAAAAAATATTTTTTTCAACAGATATTTATGAAAAATTTACAGGATAAAATATTGAAAAACAAAGG
>Ga0233447_1001241_pt1 | contig 22085 bp, 16 predicted proteins | sample SI_124_October20_3_FD_183014 | JGI IMG/M metagenome (GOLD analysis project Ga0233447, IMG submission 183014) | Seawater microbial communities from Saanich Inlet, British Columbia, Canada - SI_124_October2016_135_MG | ecosystem: Environmental > Aquatic > Marine > Inlet | place: Canada: British...
ATGTATTAATGAACTAAATTAGGTATGAAAGCCTAATTGCAGAACCTCAAACTGCATTATACAAAACTATATACAATAATATATTTTTATATATTATTATGTGTGGTTATATGTTAAAATATGAGGGGAGTATTTTTCCAAGGTTTCATAAATAAGTAATAATCTTTTAATTCTGAATTATTACAATCTTGTCCATAATGATATTTTATATTATTTGATAATATAATTAAAGAATTTATAAAAGTTCCAACACTTGATAATATATTAGTTGCACCTAAAACAATTTTTATATCTTCTTCTAATGTATTTTGTGTATAAACTGAATTTTTGTATAATTCTAATAATTTATTTACAACAGGATTTATTTTATCTTCACAAACAATAATAATTTTATTATATTCTTTTTTATTTAATTCTTTAACATAATATGATAAGGGTGGTGGAACATAATTATAATGAGGGTTTTTATTAAATATATCACCACTTCTAATATGAACAACTATATCATTTTCATCTAATTTATTAATATCTTTTACTAAAAAAGATTTTTTTAATAAATCTTTTTTTATTATAGAATTTTTTATATATTTTTCTTTATCATTATAAATTTCTGTAAATTTTCTATTAAAAAAAAATCCTTGAGGACATTTTAATATTACATCATTTTTATATTGATTAAAATATTCTTCTATTATTTTTAAATCAAAAAATTTATGTTCTACATTAAAACAAATATTATGACTATAAAATAAAGCTATGTCTATTATATGTAATAATTGACAAATATTATTTCCTAATCTACCATATCATTTATCAAGTATTATCATTATATATATAGTATTTTATATAAAAATTGAATAACAATATTATATGAATAAATAATAATAATATTAAGTATGTCAAAATTAGTAATAGTAGAATCGCCATCAAAAATACCAACAATTAAAAAATGTTTAGGTAATGATTATATCATAATGGCTTCTTGTGGTCATATTATTGATTTAGATCATAATTGGAAACCAAAAGTAGATGATTATGAACCAAAATATTCTCCAACAAAAGAAGATGTTATTAAAAAATTAAAAAAATCTTGTAAAAATATATCAAAAGATAATGTTTATTTGGCTACAGATAAAGATAGAGAGGGGGAAATGATTGCTTGGAGTTTAGCAAAAGAATTAAAAGTAAAAAATGCAAAAAGAATAATATTTACATCAATTACAAAAAAGGAAATAGTTAATGCTATAAATTCACCATCAATAATTAATATGAATGTGGTATATTCTCAACAAACAAGAAGATTAATAGATCGTTCAACAGGTTTTACTGTATCACCAATATTATTAAATAATGTAGATAATGCTAAATCCGCTGGAAGGGTTCAATCAGTTGTTGTTAAAATAATAGTTGATAAAGAAAATGAAATTAATGATTATTATAATTCAAAAAAATCAACATTTTATTATATTAATAGTAATATAAAAATTAATGAATTTGAAATTATATTTAAATTAATGTTGAGTAATGAAGAAACAAGTGATAAGAGTGATGGTTCAAATAAATCACCAGATAAAAAATTAATTTTTGATAAAAGTGATGAAAAAAAAGTTTTGAAGATTATAAAAAGAATGGCTAAATCAAAATTTAATTTATTTGATGTATCATCAAAAGAAAAACTTCAAAATCCGTCAGAGCCATTTACTACATCAACATTACAGCAAGTGGCAACATCACAATTAAATATTAATTCAAAATTGGTAATGAGTATAGCTCAAAAATTGTATGAGGGAGGTCATATAACATATATGAGAACAGATTCAATATCTATTTCTGATGAAGGACTTGAAAAAATTAAAAGTGAAATTATTAAAAAATTTGGAGATAATTATTATAGAAGAAAAGTGTATGAGAAAAAAAATGATAATACTCAGGAGGCTCATGAATGTATAAGACCAACAAAGATGGAAGTAGATAATTTAAATTTAAGTGATTTGGAAAATAAATTATATAGATTAATTTGGAAGAGAACAATGCAATCACAAATGTCTCCTGCTAAATATCAATCAATTAAAATGGAAGTTGAAATGTTAAATCAGGAAAAATTAGATGATTATAAATTAGTAGGATGTATTGAAAATTTGATATTTAATGGGTATTTAATATTAGATAATAAAAATAGTAATGAAGAAATTGATTTGGATACTTTTAAGGGAAAAATTAATTGGATTAAAATTTATGCCACAGAAGATATTAAAAACCAGCCTCCAAGATATAATGAAGCTTCATTGGTTAAAAAGTTAGATCCAAAAAATTTGAATATCGGAAGACCATCAACATATGCTTCATTAATGACTACAATAGTAGATAGAAAATATGTAGAAATTAAAGAGATTAAAGGTTCTGTTATTAATACGAATATTTTTACAATTAATAAAAATGATATTGAAACAGTTGAAACAACAATAAAAGGTATATCAATTGGAAAAGAAAAGAATAAATTTGTTCCCACAGAATTGGGATTAAACGCAACTGAATTTTTAAATAAAAATTTTGAATTATTTATGGATTATAAATTTACTTCTAAAATGGAGAAAAATTTAGATAAAATTGCTGATGGTAAAAAAGATAAAAAAGATATATTAGTAGATTTCTTACAATATTTGCAAGAAAAAGAAGATACACTTAAAATTAATAAAAAAGAATTTAAACAAGAAGAAAATATTATTGGTAAAATAGATAATAATGATGTTAATTTATTAAAAGGAAAACACGGTCATTATGTATCTTTTAATGACAAAAAAATGAGTGTTGAAGAATTATTTGAAAATGATAAAAAACCAAAAAATAAAGATATATTGAAATATATTAAAGAAAATATTCCTCAAGAGATAGGAACTATTGATGGAAATAATATTGAAGTCAAAATAAGTAAAAAAGGAAGAAAATATGTTTATATTAATGATACATATATTGATTTGAATGATTTATATGAAAAAGATGATATTACAAATAAAGTAGTATTAAAGTATGTGAAAGATTTTTTAAATAAAAATATTTCATTAGAATGGAAAATTAAAAAAGATATTTATAAATTAAAAAACGGTCAATATGGTTATTATTTAGAAGAATATAAAAATAAAAAAAAATCAAGAAATATAAGTTTGTATAATTTAATAAATAAATTAAAAGAAGAAAATAATTGTGATGATATTGAAGCAGTTAAAAAAATAACAAATAATGATATTCAAGAAATAATTTAATTTACACCATTGAATATTTAAAATGGACTAAAATATTGATTTAAAAACATTTTGATTACATTATTATAACAAAATGTTTAATAATTTATGTAATGATGAAATTAATTTTTTGAATGAAAATATTTGTTTGAGAGATAAATTTTATAATTTATTATTAAATATAAAAAACAATGATGAAACAAAAATTATATTATGTGAAAATAGTTATGAACGACGTTTTGTTCATATATTATCAATTAGTTTAGGTTTGTGTCATTCACGTTATGGAGATTGGAGTGATTTGTTTAAAAAATATAGAGATCATCAAGAAAATGTTGATAGTATAGATGGTAAAGAACATTATAAAATAGTTGGTGTAAAAGTATCTACTAAACCTATACATTTAAGTGAAAATGATAAAAGACACCAAAATGTTCCATTTTAAATTTTCAAAAACGTAAAAATTATAATAAATTGTTAAATATGTTGAAATAAATATAATAATGCAAATTTATATAATTGTAATAATTATCATACAAAAAGTTTATATAAGTAGATAGAAAATTTAAATAATTATATTATTTAATTTTCATAACATTTATAACAAATAAAATAGTCAATATTATTATGTTCTTTATATTCACCAATTATATATTTTATATTTTCTAATAATTTAGGACAATTACAACATGTGCTCCATATTTTATTACAATTATCACATTTTATAAAAATATTATATTTTTTTTTTTTTAATTTATTATTACATAATAAACATTTATCATTAGGAAGGTTTAATAAACTTTGATTATATATATAATCATTGGTTTCTTCTTCTTTAATATTTATTTTGTTATTAGTTGTAAAAAAATTTTTAATATAATTACATATAAAAAACATATATTATAAAAGTCTTAATAAAAAAATAGATTATACTAAAATTTTAGATATTTTTAAATTCAGTAATTTTCCATCTTTCAGTTTTACCATTTGGAATTGGTCTTAAAACAATTAATGGAATTACTTTTTCTTTTAATTCTAATTTAGCTAAATCTTTTGGTGCTATACTATAATCCACATTTTTAATCATTGGTTTTGCTCCTCTTGCTAATTGATTTGTTCGTGTAGCCAATAATTTAACTTTTTCATATTTTGTTATAAATGGTCTTGTGATTTTATTAATTTCTTTAATATTATCATTATCTTCAATTAAACTATATTCTAAATCATTTGGTTCAAAGTCTTCATCATCTTCATCATCAATTATATTATTGTTTTCATTGTCAGATTTATCATAATCACTATCATCATCAAAATTATTATTATCTTTATCATCATCCTCTATATCATCATTACTTTCAATAGTATTATTTTTAATCTTATTATTTTTTTTAGAACTCATCTTTTAATATTTATATATAAAATATAATTATTTAATCAATTTTTTTTAATTATTCCAATAATAATTACAAATAGTGCATATGTATTTTAAATTATAAGTATTTTTATTTTGTCTATAGAAAACAGCTTTTTTAGTTTCTGGATTTTTATGAGTAGAACAATCTTTATTAATACAATTATATCTTTTTGTAAAAGGTAAGGTATTATCATTTTTTAAATTTAAATAAGTATTTGTAATAATTTCTTTATTAATTACTTTATCTTTTAAATTAAATATGGTTGTTTCATTAGGAATATTATTATAATGACCACAATTATTACAATAATAATAAGCATTTGAACTTTGTTCTATATTAATATTACTATCTTCCACAGTATTACTATTTTCCACAGTATTACTGTCTTCAGTTATAGAAACATCATCATAATCAGAGGATACTATATCTTTTTCTTCTTGTTTGATATTAATATTATCAGTAATAATCATAAAATTTTCACATTCAGGGCAAAACATTATTACTATAATAATAGTATTATAATTTAAAATGAATTTAAATTTAATTACTTGTTATTATCATTAATTATTCAATTTTTAAATTATAATATTAAATATATTTTTTAATAAAAATTGAATATTTAATGATAATAAAAAACAATAAAAAATGGAAAAATTTTTCAAATTACACGATAAAATTTTATTTATACCCAGTAGGTCCGGTTTCACCAGTAGGTCCTTCGTGTCCATTGTTAAAAAATCCACTATAATCACAATTAGACATATATATATATATATATATATAATATAATTTATGTATTATTTTTATAATATTATTGTAATTTATTATATATAATTAAATTATAATGGAACATAATCAATATATTGGAATAACTGATTTATTAGAAAAAGATTTATCAATAAATAAAAAAATAAATAAGAAAAAAAATATTAATAATTTTCCAGTAGTTGGTAATCCAATGGGTTCAACTCAATCAATGAATAATAATATTAAAAAGAAATATACAAATTTAAACAATATAAAAAATAAAATTAAACAGGTTGAAACTGAAAATGATAATACAGAAAATGAAAAAATAATGAGTAGTTATTTAAATTGGATTAATAATAATAGACAACTTTTAATAAATAATTTAACTGAATTATATACATTTTATAAATTAAAAAATTTTAAATTAATAAAAATGAAAGATTATTATGATGTTGATAAAACGGATAAATTATTTTCATTTTCTTTATTTATTACAAATGTTAAGAATTTATCATATTTAATTGGATTTGTATATAATTATGCTATTATGAGAAAACATTTTAAAGATTATAAGATGCGTTTATATGTAGATTTTCATTCTGTTTTAGGTTCAGCAGAAAGTTTTAATTTATTTAATATGTTTATAAATATAATAAAATCAATTGATCCAAAATATGAAGATAATTTGCAAGTTATTGTATTTTTTTTAAATCCATATTTTAATATATCAAAAACAAGTCCTTATATAAATATTGTAAATGATTTAAATAATGTTATTTTATATTACAATAGTATTTTATATAATACCACAAATGAGTATATAAAGTCTCCATTATTAAATTTAGGTCAGGAAGAAGATTTATCAAATACACGAGCAAAAAATGTTAATATAGAATTAGACGAGGATAAATTAGAAGTTGAATATAAATTAACCGGTGAAATGAATAAAAAATCATCATTTGTAATGTTGTCTTGTCATATATCAATTAATTTAAGATTTTTGACAATGAATGAGGATTGTGAATTTCATGTGCGTGATTTAGATTCAAGATTGAATTTAACAGATAAGAATATTATTAAAAAGTTTAATAATCCAAAATATAAATATGTTCCTTATTATACATTTCAATTTTACAAATATTATTTTCCATTTTTAAAGTGGAGAATAGATGTAAATCCATATTTAGCAGGTTGTTTTGGTGGTGATAATAGAAAACCGATTATGGTAAAAAATAATGTAGAAACAAATAATAATATGAAAGTATTGAAGAAGGAATTATTTTTTAAGAATATATTATTTATGTCATTTAACGCTACAAATCTTCAAATTGGATTTTTAAATGATGAATTTATATTAGCTAATATTTTTGAAAAAATAAAGGGAAAATATTCTGAGAATGTATTATATTTAAATTTGGGCTCATTTTCAAATAAACACGTTAATGAATATTATTATGGAATGAACCCATCAAAAAATTATCCGTGTGTATTAAAACTTGGAACACCTATTGATATTTTGGCTTATCAATTAAATGGTAAATATGTCACTATAGACCCTATAACTGATTTTAAGATGGGTAATATTCCATTTAAATATAGAAATTCATTATTAAATTTAATACAGCAACAATTAAAGATATATTTAGGTCAAAATGTAAATATAAATAATAAAAAGTTTGTTGATAAAATAAGAGATAATTATAAGGAAAGGCTTAATAAGCCAATGAATGATGAATTAGAAACTGCTTTATTTTTTAGTATGATTTCTAAAGAATTTTCAATTAAAAATATGAATGAATTTGATAATCCAAATTATACACATTCATCTTATACTCATCAACAATTTTCAACTATTGGAAGTGGGACAAATATTGTTGATAATCAAAATTTGAAAGCAATGAACTTTATGATGGCTGGATATTTATTAGCCGATGAATTGGAAGAAATTGTTTTTCCAAAAAATCCCAAATATGTTAATTCTAATGAGTATATTGATAATGAAGAAAATTATGATAGATTATTTAATTGTTTATATTTTAATGAAAAAACTAAAAAATTTATGCAAAAGAAAATTAAAAAGGATGATATTTCAAGAAAATATGTTGATAAAAATATTATTGATAAAATACCTCAACAATATTTAGAATTTGAAAATAGAAATCAAGTTAGAAATGAATTAGATAAAGAATTTAATGAATATCTTAAATCATTAACATATTATCCTTCAATGTATAATTATATACAAAATATTAGTTTTTACAAGTATATAAGAATTAATAATATGTTATTGAAAACAGGTGTTCTTATTTTTATTAAAGATTATGATAATAAAATTTATGATGTTAATGATAATTCAATAACTGATATTGGATTAAATGATATTAGAACATTAAAATATAAAACTAATAAAATTGAAATATCAAAACATCATTTAAGATTTAATTTAGTTTTATTAGATGATGTATTTTTAAATCAAATGATATATCAAAATGATAAGAATAGTTCAAAAATAAAGATTAATTTAATTAAAAATACACATTTAAAGAATATAGTTCAATATTTACAAAATAATAACGAACAAAATTTTTTAATTATTGATAAAATTTAAATTTTTTTATGGAATAAAATTTTATAAATATTAAGAATTATACATATAATTTTTTTACAAACATAAAAACTATTTTTTATTAAAATAATTTATATTAGTAAATTATAATGTATTTGTATATAAATTCTAATTATGGTTCAATAACTCATTATTATCATTTTTTTTATGGTGTATTTATACCATTAGTTTTAATATCAATAAAGAATAATAAAGAAAAATTTAATTTGGTTGGTAATATTGGTCCAATGAAAAGAATTATATATGAATTGCCTTTTGATATTAATTTTTTAAGTAGATGTGAAGTTAAATATTTTAAAAATGAAAACAAACATTTTTATGATTTAGTTCCATTAGATAGTTCAAAAACTACAATGAAACATAAAGAACAAATTACATATGAAGATAAAATTAAATTATGTGATTTTTTTCAAAAAAATATTCCAAAGTATTTATTATCATTAAAATTTAAAGATATTGTAGTTATTGAGAGAGGTATAGAACCATTATATCAACATCAAGATTATTCAAAAAAACATAAGATGCTTCAAGAATTAGGAAAACAATCTGGAAAAGAGAGAAGATATAATAAAAACCATAATGAAATATTAGAAATGTTAGAAAAAGATTATAAAGATAAATATGAAAATATAATATTAGAAAGAACAAGTGTATATTATCAATATTTATTATTTAAAAATGCTAAAATTGTTATTGCTAATCATGGAGCAGGATTATCTAATATAATATTTATGAATAAAAATTGTGGTGTTATTGAAATAATTTCTAAATTAAAATTATACAATCAAAAAGAAGATTTATTTATTAATTTAGGTAAAATATTTAAACTTAATTATAAAACTATAATAACTGAAGAAGAAAAAGATAATGTTGATATAAATGAATTAAAAGAATATATTAAAAAATTATATAATAATTAATAAAATATATTTTTAAGTAGTAATATAAAATTATATAGAATATATTATATAATGGTTAAAAATTGTTGTTGTGATGAACCAACTCAAAATAATTGTAATGAAAAACTTACTGAAAAAGAATGTGTAAAGAAATGTTGTGAAGCAAGTTATAATGCAAAATGTCTTTGTAAGCAACAAAGAAATGTTTGTAAAGATGCTTGTTATGCTAAATATGATAAAGCTAAAGAAGACGCTTATTCCATTTATAATAAATGTTGTGATAAAGCATGCACTTGTTGTGATACAGATAAGTGCCAAAAAACTTTAGAAGATACTTTATGTAGATTAAAAAAGGAAAGAGATGCTTGTTTATCTGCTTGTGATAAACAATATAATGAATGTTGTGATAAGGTTAGAAAAATGGAACAAGAATGTAAGCAAGAATGCACTCCTTATTATTTGTGGCAAATGTATTGTTGTTGTGGTCCTGATGTATGTGGTCCAACTGGATGCACTGGTTCAACAGGTTCTACTGGTTCAACAGGTTCTACTGGTTCAACAGGTTCTACTGGTTCAACAGGTTCTACTGGTTCAACAGGTTCTATTAATGATATGAATGGTCCAATGTAAATATATTTTTTTGATTATCAATAAAAATTGATTTTTTTATTTATGTGAATATTATGATATATAAAATATGGTGGAAATACATAATAGGTATGTATTTCATTGGAAATTTAATTATAAACTTAAAAGTGATAATATAGATGAAATAAAAAATAATAATATAAGAAAAATTAAATTTATGGATGATTATAATTTTGAAATAGATAATTTACCAGATGGAATTACTCATTTATATTTACCTAAAAATTATAATAATAATATTGATAATTTACCAAATACAATAACACATATTTATTTGAATGACAGTTATAACAAAGAATTAAATTATTTACCATCATCGGTTAAGTTTATACAATTTAATTCATCATATAGTTGTAAAATTAATAATTTAAATAATAATTTAAGAGAACTTAAATTACCTTTGTATTATAATAAAAAAATAAATAATCTTCCAAATTTAGATTTGTTAGATACTGGTATTGAATTTTATCAAAAAATAAATTTACCAAAAACAATAAAAAAATTATATATTGGTGAATATTATGATATAATATTTTCTCAAGATTGTTATAATTTAGAATATTTATATTTTAATGTATTACATCTTATTAGATTTGATACTTTGATAAATTATATTATTTCTAATATTGATAAAATAAATGATAAATTAAATATTATAATAAGACTTCCTAATAATATTAATAATTATTCAATTAAAATATTAAATGAACTTACTGAAATTCATAAAAATATTAGTTATGAATATATAAAAAATTGAAAAATATTTACATATAAATAAATAATTATAACTTTAATTATACAATGGGCAATCAAACATCTTGTGATAATATTAATGATTGTAATAATATTCTTATTTCAATTGATGGTAATATAGGTTCTGGTAAATCCACATTATTAACAAATTTAAAAGAATTATATAAAAATAATAAAAAAATTATTTTTTTAAAAGAGCCAGTAGATGAATGGAATGAAATTAAAGATGAAAATGGTATTACTATTCTTGAAAAATTTTATTCTGATAAAAAAAAATATGCTTTTCCATTTCAAATGATGGCATATATTTCAAGATATAAAATTTTAAATGAAGAATTAAAAAATAATAAAAATTGTATTTTTATTACTGAAAGAAGTATTTATACAGATAAATTAGTATTTGCAAGAATGTTATATGAAACAAATGACATTGATGAAATATCATATAAAATATACAATCAATGGTTTGATACATTAAGTAAAAATTTTAAAATTAACAAGTTAATATATGTAGATGCTAAACCTGATATATGTCAAAAAAGAATTATTAAAAGAAACCGTGAAGGTGAAAATGTGATTAGTATCGATTATTTAAATAAGTGTGAAATATATCATCAATTTATGGTGAATAAAAAATGTGATGATTGTATTTGTCATAATCAATTAATATTAGATGGTTCATTAGATATATATGAAAATGAAGATAATAAAAATAAAATGATAGAACAAGTTGATAATTTTATTAATAAAAATTGAAAATTTATTTAATTAGTTATTTTAATAGTTTATTTTTTGATTACATAAAATGTTAAAAAGAACATTTGATGATTTTAATATTAGCAATAATATTTGTCCTTTATCTAATGATGATAAATATTATGTTACAAGCAAATTAGGTAATTTAGAACAATTAAAAAGATTAAATATTAATAATATTAAAATAGAAATTATTACAAGTTGTTATATTGAATGTTGTAAAAGAGGTTATATTGATATTGTTAAATATTTGTATGAAAATAAAAAAGAAAAATTAAATAAAAAAGAAATTAATAATGAAGCTTTTTTAGAAAGTTCTTCAAATAATCATATGGAACTTTCAAAATGGTTATATGAAAACTTAGATAATATTTTTGTTGCTTTTAATGATAATTGGTCTTTTAGAAGATGTTGTAAAAATGGATATTTAAAAATGGCTAAATGGTTATATAGTTTATATCCAGAAATGGAAATTGATGCTTTAAATTATTTAAGTTTTAAATGGTGTGCTTCTGATGGAAGATTAGACACTCTTAAATGGTTATATAGTTTAAATAATAATATTCCAAATAGAATTTATGATGAAATGATGTTTTTTGCTATTAAATATAAAAATAAAAATATAATTAATTGGTTATTAGAAATTGAAAAAATTGAAAAATAATTTATTTATATGATTAAAATATTTAAGGAATACTAAAATATGGATGATTGAGCTATTTGTTTAGAAACATTAAATACAGATATAATTAATAAATGGACTTGCAACCATAAATTTCATTCTAATTGTATTAAACAATGGAAGACGAATTCTTGTCCTTTGTGTAGAACAAATGATTTACAAATAAATATAAATTTAACTTTTAGAGAAGAATTTAATCAAGAAATAGATTTATCAAATTTAACTGTTGGAAATAATTTTAATCAAGAAATAGATTTATCAAATAATAGAGATTAATCAAATTCATTTTTTGGAGATTTACGAAATTAAAAAAAATGAAAAATAATTTATTTATATGATTAAAATATTTAAGGAATACTAAAATATGGAGGATTGTGCTATTTGTTTAGAAACATTAAATACGGATATAATTAATAAATGGACTTGTATCCATAAATTTCATTGCAAATGTATTAAAGATTGGAATAAGTTTTGTCCTTTGTGTGAAACAACTGAATTAAATAATCAAAATTTTGAATTTTATAATTAAAATATTAAATTAATATCTTCAGAACAATATGAAGAAGTTAGTATTACATTGCTGTTAAAACATTTAATAGATTTTATTAAAATTAAATATAACTTTCTTCAATAATTTCAATACTTTCTTTTAAATTTTTTTTAACTTCATTAAATTCAATTATTGATGAATTTATTATATTATAAACAATAAATATACTTTTTTTATTATTATTATTAATTTTTATATTACAAAATAGTATATTATCTTTATAAATATTATAATAATCATTTTTTTTATTATAAGAATAACAACTAAAATTACAACAATCGGTAAATATAAATTGTATTGTATTAATTTTATCAAAAATTTCTCTTTTAATATTACAATTTATTATAATATCTTCACATTTTATCTTATTATTTTTAATCATTATTTATTTAGATAAATATAAGTTTATCTTTTTTTTAATTTTTTATTATATCAAATTAAATTATAGAATATATTTATATGGATTATCTTAAAAAGTCTTTATCAAATAAAGAATATAATGAAGAAGATTATAATAAAATGTTATTAAGGTCATTTTATTACTATGAAAGATTACCAGATAATTATAAAGAAGAATATAATGAAATATTTAATATTAAACCAGAAGACTTATTAAATTATAATTTAAAAGGTGGTAGTAATTTAAAAAAAAAAATTAAAAAATCACAATATCAATTTTTAATAAATCTTCAATATCATTATTTATTAAATTATTATTATCCAAACAATTTTATAACTATTCAACAAATTGAAAATGCTTTTGATGTTAATTATAAAAATGATAAAAAAATAACAATAGAAGAAAGATTAAAAGATACATTATTAAAAAAACAAAGTTTAATTAATATTGAAAAACAAAATACTGATTTAATAAATAATATTAAACAATTATTACAAAATTTAATAAATGACGATACATTAAAAAAATTCAATCAATTTTATTATAATAAATTATTAGTTTTTTTAAATAATGTTGAAAATATATTTTTATCAATAACTGAGGATAATACTACTGATATATATACTAAAACTAAACAAGCACAAGAATTATATGATAAATTAGTTAATATTAAATCTTCATTAGAACAAATTAAAAAAGAAATTGAAACAAATAAAAATTATATAACCCAATATAATTCAAATAATTTAGGTGTTAGTATATCAAAACAAATTGATTTTATTAATAATAAATTAAATGATATAAAAACTAATGATATAAAATTAATTCATAATAAAAATAATAAAAATCTTAAATTAAATTTTAAATTAAAAGATTATTATACAAAAATTACTAATAATAAAGAATTAAGAGAAAAATATGAAAAAATTACAAAAGGGTTAAATGATGAAGAAATTGATAAATTAATTGAAAAATATAAATTAAATTTAGAAATTAAAAGAAAAATTGTTGAAAGTTTTTCTGGAGGCGGAAGAAAATTTAAAGGAGGTGAAAATATAGAAAAATTAAACGTGTTATATGATTTAATGAAAGAAAATGATAAATTTAAAGTTAATGATAGTGTTGAAAATAGTATTATTTATAATAATATATTAAAAAATGATAATTTAGATGAAAAATTTAATATTAAAAAAGAAGATATGGAAAAAGATAATATTAATGAAATAATTAAAGAAAATGTTAATAAAATGAAAACCGCTATTATAATATCAAAAGCTTATATTAAATTTAAAGCTAAAAGAAAAGCAAAAAAGAACGCAGAAAGAGAAGCAAAAGAACATGATGAAAGAGAAGCTAGAACTAAAGCAGAAAGAAAGAGACAAGAAGAAGCAGAAAGAAAGAGACAAGAAGAAAAAGAAGCTGAAAGAAAGAGACAAGAAGAAAAAGAAGCTGAAAGAAAGAGACAAGAAGAAAAAGCTGCAAAAATGAGACAAGAAGAAGAAGCTGAAAAATTAGAAGCAAAAAATAAAAGTGAAAAAGAAGAAAAAAAACAAGCTGAAGAAGAAGCTGAAAGACAAAGAAAACAACAAGCTGATGCTAAATCTGAAGAAAAAGCTGATGCTAAATCTGAAGAAAAAGCTGATGCTAAATCTGAAGAAAAAGCTGATGCTAAATCTGAAGAAAAAGCTGATGCTAAATCTGAAGAAAAAGCTGATGCTAAATCTGAAGAAAAATCTGATTCTAAATCTGAAGAAAAAGCTGAAGAAAAAACAGATGATAAACCTGAAGAAAAAATTGAAGAAGAACAAGATAAAGATAAAATAGATAAAATTAATTGTGAAAATATAACTAAATTTAAACAAAATCAAAATGATTGTTGGTTAGATACATTTTTTGTTATTATGACAGCTGATGAATTAAATAATTTATTTAAAATGTTTTTAAATAAAGTATTAGAAGAGGATAAAGATTTATTTAATTCAATAATAAATTATATAAAAAATACAAACAAAGAAAATAAAGCACAATTAAAAACTGATTTTGTTGAAAAATTTGTTAAATATTATAATACAAAATTCCCAGATAATAAAATTAATAATAAAAGTATAATAGATGAAAATGGTAATGGTAGAATTCAATTTGTAATAGAATTAATTAATACACTATTTGATGATGTTGAATTATCAAATAATATTAATTTTGATAAAAAATATTTTATTTATTTAATACAAAATGATAATGATAAAATAACAGAAATTACTGATAATAATTATACTTTAAAAGCTATATATTATCCAGATGATAAAATGCATAATGGTAAAATAGTTGGTCATTATGTTGGATATTATAAATGTAATAATAAATGGTTGTTTTATGATAATCAAAATTTATCAATTAAAAATGTTAATATTGATGATTTAACACAAAAGTCAGAAACATATTTATTTTTTGTTAGAAATGAAGAAGAAGAAACAAAAGATGAAAGACAAGAAGAAGAGAAAAAAGATAATGAAGAAAAAAATAAATGTATAATTAATATAATAAATAAAAAATTAGAAGATATTAATTATAATGAAAATTCTATTATTGTTAATAATGCTAATGATTATTATACAATTTCTGGTGAAGGTTATAATAATACCTATAAAATTGGAAAAAGCAATGAAATATATAAATTTTTAGAATTAGAAGATATAGAAAAACAAAAAGAAACAGAAAAATACATAAAATTACAAAATCCAAAAAATAATATAATTGGTTTAATAAATATTTATGCAAGAGAAAATGTAAAATTTCATTTAATAATATCTATGGAATATTATGAAACAATTAAAACATCTATTTCAAATGTTAAAGAAATAATTGAAATAAATAATTTGGAAAATATTTATTTTAATTTAATATCAACTCAAGAATTTCCTGAAAGTCTTTTAAATAAAAATATTCCTCAAAATTTTAATTTAATAGAATATTATTATTTCTTTTTTGATTATTTAAAAGATTTATGTAATATAAAAAATATTAATATTATTCTTGATGATAAAGAATATAAATATTTTTTGATTTTTAATGATTTATTTGGAGATTATTTTAATAACAATAATAATATTATATTTAAATATAATAATGAAAATTTAGATTACAATAATTTTTTTAATGATAATAAAGTGAAAAATAATCCAAATATAATTAATATTAAAAATGCCGATAGTGAAAAACAATTTATGATAAATATAAGAAATGTAAATAATAATTTAGAAGAAGGATATAAAATAAATATGCTTGTTAATAATATACCAGAATTACAAACAACTAAAAATATAATTAAAAATATTAAAAATAATAATTATGATAATAATTTGAAAATATATTTTTTATTAGATAAAAATAATATTAATCAAATAAATGTTGTAGAAAATAAAGAAGAAACTAAAGAAGAAAATAAAGAAGTAAATAATAAAGATGAAGAAAATAATGAAGATAAAGAAAATAATGAAGATAAAGAAAATAATAAAGAAAATAATGAAGATAAAGAAAATAATGAAGATGCAAGAAAGAGACAAGAAGAAGAAAAAAAGGAAGGTGAAGAAAAAGAAGAAATAAAAGATGATACAAAAACTGAAGAAACAAAAACTGAAGATTGTATTGAAATTATAATAAATGATAGTTTTATTAAAGAACCTTTTGAAGAAAATACAATTATAATTGACCCAGCTGGTTTAGCTTTTAAAGAAAATGAGAAAAAATATAAAGGTGGAGGCGCTTCAGGAACATTATATACATTTCTTGGATTAAATAAAGACGGAATAACTCATAATTTATCACCAATTAATACTGGAGAAGCTAAATTTAACAATGAATTAGATTATACAAAATATAATAATATTAATGGTGTAATTCATGCAGTTGGACCTGATAATAATAATAATAATTTAAACTATTTTGATAATTTAAAAAAAACAATACAAAGTATAAATGATGAAATATCAAAATTATCGAATAATAATTATAATATTAGACTACCATTAATATCCGCAAGTATTTATAAACCTGATAATATTAATTTAAAAGATTATTTTAAAAAATATATACCTTATGTAAAAGAAATATTATGTAAAAATAATAAAATTAATAAAATTTATTTAGCATTATATTCAAATGAAGAAATTGATGCTTATAATAAAGTAGAAGAAGAAGTAAATAAAGGTGAAGAAGTAAAAGAAGAAGTAAATGAAAAGAAAGGTGAAGAAAAAGTAAAAGAAGACAAAGAAAATGAAATTGAAAGTGAAGAAAATAATGAAGATGAGTATAGTGATGAGGATACAGAAGTTGAGTATAGTGATGAGGATACAGATGAAGATGAAGATGATAAAATATATTCATTAATTGGAAAATTACAAACATTAAATATATTAAATGATGCTGAAGGAATAGAATATATTACAAATATAAATGATGAAACATTTAATGAATTAATAAATTATATTTATATAAAATTTAAAATTGATAAAGATAAAAAAATAAATACTAATGAATTAAATATTGATGATTTTAAAAATAGAAATATTAATAAATATCTTAAAAGTATTAATAATAAAAAATATCTTAATAATAAAGAAGATATTACAAATTTATTCAAATATATTTCAAATAAAGAATATGATAATCAAACAGGTGGTAAAATAGATAAAATAATAGAAAATATGGTTAATGAATATAACAATAAAAAGGTTAAAAAATATAAAATAGTAAAAAAATTAAATTAATTTATCTTTAGCATCATCAATATTAATAATTTCAATATTTAATTCTTTAGCTTTATTAATTTTACTTGAATTTTCTGTTTTATCTTTAACAATTAAAATATTAGTATTTTTAGAAACAGAAGTGGAAATAGTAGCACCTAATTCTTCTAATTGTTTTTCCATTTCTTTATCTCTAACTCCAGAGAATGCAATTTTTTTACCATTAAAATCATTGTTTGATTTTTTATTAGTTTTCTTTTTTTCAGTTGATTTTAATTTTAGATTAGGTTTAATAGTTTTTAATTTTTCAAACCATTTAATAAATTTAGGTAATCCAGAAACAAATTTATCAGTGCTTATTTTTTCATAACCGTGAATATTAATAATATCATCATAAATATTATTTTTTTCTTTATTATATAATTCTATTATATTTGGATAAATATTTGTAATCATTTTAATTTTTTTAACACCCAATCCTTCAAAATAATTACTTGAAGCCATTAAAACAGGTAATTCAATATTTTCTAAAACTTTATTAATTGAAATATATATTTTATCAATAATCTTATCACTAAAACCTTCAATATCATATAATTTTGTTTTCTTCTTTTCAGCCTTTAAAATTTTTAAAAAATCATTATATCCATTATCCACAAATTTAGTTATATTTCCCTCTCCTAAAAATTCAATTCCTAAAGTATTAATTGTGCTTTCAATATTTTTAATTATATATTGATTTTCCTGTTCTTCATTTCTTTCAATTGAAATAATATTTGTATTTGTTTTATCCCACTTATATTTAATATCTTTAGGTAATCCAGGTTTAGAAGAAGGTTTAATAACTTTTTCAATTTTAGGAATTACATCATTACTTCTAATTATTAATACTTTTGAACCAATATTAATATTATTATTAACAATATATTTAGCATTATTACCAGTGCAACGATTAATTTTAACATTATCAATTTCAACTTCATTAACAATTAATATAGGAACAATCTTACCACTTTTAGAAATATTCCATTCAATATTAATGACAGTTGTTTCTACTTTTTCTTCAGTTAAATAACTCTTAAATGAAAATGAATATTTTGGATTTTCACCTTCAATTAATGAATAAACTTGACTTGTATCCGAAATAACTAAACCATCCATTTCATATTCATAATTTGTTTTATTATCTACTAAGAATTCAGATAAATTAGATACATTAATTTCTTTTTTAACAATATATTTTGTATGTTTCATTTTTAATTTTTTAATATATTTAAATTGTTCTTCCTGTGTCATTGGAGGATTAATAACTGAAAATGCAACAAAATCAACCAACTTTAAATATTTTTTATCACTTGATTTTGAATTAATAAAACCAACAGCACTATTCCTTGATGTATTTCTAATTGATGATAAATGTTTTTTAAAATTATCTTTTGAAATAATTAATTCTCCACGAACAGCATCACCATTCTTCATTTTATCCGTATTTACATTAATAAATTCTAAATGATGTGTTTTGTCGTGTCCGTAAATTCCTTTAGTTCCTCTTGTATAAATATTTAATTTATCATTTTCTTTTACTATTAACGCAGATAAACCATCTAATTTATTTGATACAATATATGGACCTGGATATTTCTTTATCCAATTATTAATCTCTTTTTCAGATGATTTAATTTTATCCTGACTTCCTAAATAATAAGGTAATTTTACTTTTTCTTTTGTTTTATTACCTAAATTTACTTTTTTATATTTATCTTCATAAAATTCATAAATAACATCAAAAATTTCATCTCCAACTAATGATATTCCCTTTTCATAATAACTATCTGATAAATAATCTAATAAATCTGTAAAACTTTTTTTATTTAATGTTTTAACCATTTTAATTGGGTCTTTAATCACTTTTTTAATAAGTTCTTCCATTTTATTATTTATTTTATAAAATATTAATATTATTTCAATTTTTTAAATATAAAAAATAATTTTTTAAATTTTAATCTTTTGAATTTCACTATTATATAGTTCAATTTTCATATACAACTTAATATTATTGATTTCACATTGATTAATTATTTCATTAAAACTATCATTTGAATTTTTAAATCTAATACTTATTCCAATATTTTCTAAATAATAATACCCTTTATCTTCTTTTTTAATTGTTTTAATATCCTTAAATAATGTATTTTTAATTATTCTAAATCCATCTTTTATTTCATTTTCAATTTCTCTTATTTCTTTTTTGGTTATTTTATTTTTATTAAATTCATCAATATTTAATTGAAATTTATTATATTTAATTTCTAATAAATCAAAAAAATTAGAAAGATTATTATAATCATTTTTCTCATAAAATTCAGTTCCTCCAGTTCCATTATATTTAACAAAAGGAAAATTTATTTTTGTAGAAGTTTTATTAATTATATCATTAATTTGATAACAAGAATATTTACTTTCTTTAATTTCATAAATAATAATTAAATGTGTTTTATTATCAAAATTATCACAACAAGTTTTATATGGAGGTAATCGTTTATTATAATCTTGTGTGGAACCAATTTTAAAATTATTAAAAATAATTTGATGTAGTAAATAGATATATGACATTTTAAAATAATAATGTTATATTTTATGTAAAAATTTCAATTTTTAATTAATTAACTACACAAGATAAAAATATTATCAAATACTATATAATAAGTAATAATTCTACTTAAAAAAATAATTAGAATATTAATTAGTATCTTTATAATTATAAATATGAATTGTATATGTGGAACAATTATTAAAAATAAAAACATATTAAAAGACATTTAGAAACAATTAAACATTTATCATTTATTAAAAATACTGTTTATGGTATTATTACATTAAATATATAAAAAAAGTTAATGAAAAATATACATAACTTTAAACAATATTAAATGTTCCGTTGAAAACATTTAAAAGGTATAAAAAGTTGTTTATGGAGGACATTTTATTTATAAAATATATTTAAAATAATTTATTACTAAATAATATATAATTAATAATAATTTTACTTTACTAAAAATATATGATTACAACTGTATAATTTTTTATATTTAAATATACATAACTTTTAACAATATTAAATGTTCCGTAGAAAAAATTATAAAATTTAAAATAATTTAAAATATATTTATAAATTTAAAAAAATTATACCATGATATTGATTTATTACTGTAAAAAATTTGTTTAGATTGGTATAATTAAAAATATATTATGATTTTGAAATATTTTAATATTTTTTTTCTATTGATAAAATGAAAGAAAGTATTTAAAATATAATTAAATGATATTATAAATAAAAAAATTGAATTAAATACAGATTATAATATAATTAATTAAATACCCTCATATTTTAACATATAACCACACATAATAATATATAAAAATATATTATTGTATATAGTTTTGTATAATGCAGTTTGAGGTTCTGCAATTAGGCTTTCATACCTAATTTAGTTCATTAATACATTTTAATAATATATTTCTTGAACCATTCATATCCCTATCTATTTTATATCCACAAGAACATTTTTTTATTCTTTCCACTGTATATTCTTTACTTTTTACACCACACTTGGTACATACTTGTGATGTGTAAGCTTCATTTACATCATATATTACAGTTTTGTATCTCTCTCCTAATGATTTTAGATACTCCTTAAACTTATAATGTTTTTGCATCGATAAAACAAATTTTACTTTTTTACTCATTCTTATTTGTTTATTTAATTTTTTTATTTTCTCTTTTCCTTCTTTCTTTGATAACTTTTTTATTTTTTCTGTTTCTATTTTTATTTTATTTTTACTTATCATTGGTTTTGTTTCAAAAACTGGAAGTAAAATATTTTTATAATTTTCACATAAATATTTTGAACTTTTTTTATGAACTTCATTTACATATCCTTTTATTTTATTAAAACATCTTGCTATTTTCTTTTTTAATGACTTTTTTTTCTTTTTGTATTTTTTATTTTTTATTTTTTTTTGATATTGTTTTATTAAGTTTTGTATTCCTAATATTTTTATTCTCATATCTTTTCCTAAATTACCTATCTCATTTACTGAATAAAATGAAGCAAATATTTTTTCACCTTCATCTATTGCGACTACTTCTTTTTTATTTTTAATTTCTATTTTATTTTTTTTAACTAAAATATATAAATAATAACCATTGAGTGTTTTATTATATAATAATTTACATTCTTGATTTATTGGATATTTTTTAATTATATTTTTAAAATTTTTGCATTTTAATTCTTTTAAAGCATTAGAAAATATACCTTTAGAACTTATATTTCTATTATTAACTATAATTGTTTGTTTTTTACTGATGTTTTTATAAGTTAATTCAAAAGGATTATTGTTATTATTATATGAATTAGTTCTTGCACTTTTAAGATTAGAACAAAAAGTTTTTATTTCACCTTTCAATGTTTCATCTGGTGCTGGTTTTTTTATTTTATTTCTTCTTTCTTTAGGAGGATTTTTAACTTTTTCTATTTTAATTTTTTTCATTCTTGGTTTAGAAATTTTATTAATAATAGTTGAATTTTTATTATTTTTAATTATTTTTTTATATTCTTCCA
>Ga0233447_1001244_pt1 | contig 22037 bp, 20 predicted proteins | sample SI_124_October20_3_FD_183014 | JGI IMG/M metagenome (GOLD analysis project Ga0233447, IMG submission 183014) | Seawater microbial communities from Saanich Inlet, British Columbia, Canada - SI_124_October2016_135_MG | ecosystem: Environmental > Aquatic > Marine > Inlet | place: Canada: British...
TGAATCAGTTTTTATATCTACCTTTAAAGTTTTCCCAAGTGCATGCTCAATCTCAAGAATAGAGTGTTCAGTAATCGGTTTAGAGCAACGCTTTAAGGCTACCATTCCTAAGGTTAAAACATCTCCTGCTTTTAAATTAGTCAACGCGACAACTGACTTAGTGGCTTTATTGCGGTATGCTTCTTCTTGCTCAGTAAGCTCTAAAGAGTCTAGTCCCAACACAGACTCAAATCGACGAACCAGCCCGACAAATTTAATAAATTCACTTGGAGTGACGCCTGAAATATAATCCTCAATTTCAAGCTCTCTATCTAAAGTAATATGCTTTTCAATAACACTTATGCCAGTGCCCATTGCCACTAAAGGCAAATAATATGCATCATCTAAAGCACCATCAGAATGATCCATAAATCCAACTCTAAAACTCGGGTAACGCCTCTTAAAGATACCAAGTTTATTCAAATTGTTTTGATCCAATGGTGTGGGCTCTGATTGAAAGCCATACATTAGACAAATCTTCTTCATTTGCTCTTTACTTAGCGAAGATAATTTTTTGTCAATATCCTCAACAGGTATACCACCCACTGACAAGTAAAGTGTGTCAAACTGGACAATCGCGCGATCAAATAAAGCATTATTATAAAATTCAGTGGTTGACAACTTAACGCCATCCGCACCAATCTCTTTTGCCATATCCAAGCTAAATAGTCCAAACACATCAAAATAAACTTTCTTATCTGCATCATGTATCTGATTGCACACACTGATCCAGACATCTTTATCCATTTGTAAGACTTTAAATAAGTCGTAATATTCGTAATCTGGTGTTGCCAATTCATCCGCATAAACCAGTTGAAACTTGACTGCATCTGCATTTGAAGCAATTGCGCCTTTAGTTAATAAATGAGTTAATTTCTCATTACCTTCGTAACCTTGTGCTATTTCTGCAACAATTTCTATTTTATTTTTCATATTTTTTAAATTTTAATATAGGTTGTTCAATAAATTTATAAGTAATATATGCTAAAACTATAGCACCAATAGTATGTAATAATAAATTATCCATTAATAAATTATTAATTACTAATAACCCATGCCAAGCGTAAATACCATAAGATAGAACACCTAAAAACATTAGTATTTTTACAAAAAAATTAGCATAAATTTTTCTAACTTCTAATAAGATATGTAATGCTATTAACCCAATGCCGATTATATGTGAAAGTATTATTGTTATAATATTAATACCGTAATTATGGTTAAAAATTATAATAAACAATCCTGTTAATATCGCCATTACAAATAATACATTATTATTTTTTAAAACCCCGATACTAAGTATTCTATTTTTATAGCCCGCCATAACTATTCCAACTGCAAATTGACTCAAATTCCCTATAACATTTCTCAAATCTAGAGCTATTAAAAAATCTTGCTTCCAAATCAACACAACCATTAATGGGATCAATGTTAATAGATACAACACATACCAATTCTTACTATATTTTCCAAAAATAGACCGAAACCCGAACACCATTAAAGGTGCCAGTAAATAAAATTGCGCTTCCACACCAAGTGTCCAAAATACACCATTCAAAGAGTAATCATGGCTAAATTGTATCATTAACAATTCTTTACTTATAAAATCAAAATTAATTACTGGCTTGGAAATAAAAAATAGCGAGAACACTAATGGTGAGAAATATAGGGTAAAGCCTTAATAATCGATTAAACCAGAAGTTACGAATACTTTTAAAAGTAGACTGGTATCTACCATAGATCAATCCATATCCGATCAAATATCCGCTCATCATAAAAAATATCCAAACTGCCAACCTGCCAGGAATAATAAAAAACTTGCAAAATATTCATCTCTATCTACATACCCACCTAAATGCCAGTAAATAACAGATATAGCTGCCAAACCTCTAACAATTAGTAAAAAATCAATATTTTTAGGTATATTAATTTTTAAATTCATGCGTCAATATTCCAATGTACAGGGTTTAATAAGTTAATATCATTAATACTAAATGGTATTAACTTTGTTTTTATTTTCTTTTGTGATGCTGTGATAATTTCTTGCAACTGCTGTAAATTATAAACACCTACTAATGTTTTATCTATTTCTTGAATATTTAAGGAAAAATTGAGTGCATATTCTAATAGCGACAAACCACTATTTTCAACCATTTTTTGATATTCTATAAGTTGTTTTTTCCAAGTTAAAAAGTAGCTTGGTAAATTATCAAAATTTAATAATACACCCTGTAAAAAAACACTTCTTGCATGGATTTCTATATTTTTTTTCTTTAATGCTTGTAACTGCCCACCTTCGATAAGGCGAGTGTCAAACACATTAAATGGCACTTGAATTAAATCAAAATCAAAATTCTCTAGTAAAAAATCAACCTGATCTGGCGTGTAAGTTGAAAAGCCAATTTTATTAATCAGTCCTTCTTCTTTTAGTTCATTCACTTTATGAAACAAATCACCGAATCTCTTATCTTTTACATCATCAATATTGTGAATTAACAATCCATCCACTTGTCCAATATTAAGATTATCTAAAGATTGATGAAAACCCTTTATTACTCCATCTACACCATTTTTTAAAGGTGTAGTTTTAGTAATAATTCGATAGTTATTAACGCCAACCCCACCTAAAACTTGCTCACTATTACCGTATCTTGCTGCAGTATCCAATGTGTCAATGTTATTAGTTTTGGCATAATCTAAGATATCTTTAACCTCGTCTATTGCCACCTGTCCACTATGATTAGTGATACCATAATCTAAACCAAATTGAACTGTTCCGAGTGCTAATTTCATTTTAAATCCAACCGCATTTTAAATCCATTGTCATCCTCTTCAACAACTTCAAACTTCATTTTTTTATAGGCAGAAACTGCAGCTATATTATCTTTGTTCACACCCAAGTCAATGTATTTAATTTTATAATTTTCTTTCAAATATTTACCACTATCTTTAATTACTTCAGTTGCAACACCCTTCCCTCGCCATTCTTTATCACCTATCAAAATACCCATTGTAGCGGACTTATCTTTTAGGTTAATTGGCTCATATTTTATATTTCCAATGTGTTGCCCAGAATCAGTAAAAATTCCAAGAAATAATACATCTTCTCTATCTTCCCGCTCTTTTACATACTGCCTTAATTTGTCAATATCTGCATTTTTTTTAGCATAATCAATATATTCAACAACCTCTTTTGAGCCGCTAAACCACGACAAATACTTCCCTGTAACATCTTTTGTCGTTAAAGATTTTAACTGGAATCTCTTTGTATTTATAATCATCTATTTATTCAATAATTCTTTTATTGAATAAACAACCAGTTTTTGATCGGCATTACTCAATCCATAATACAAGGGAATAGATAGTGTGTTTTGATAGTATTGATTGGTTGATGGATATCGATCTATTCCATAACCGATATCTTGATAATACGGTTGATTGACAACAGGAATATAATGCACTTGCGACCCTACACCTTGTTCAGCTAACTTTTGCATAAACTGATGCCTGCTTATACCAATCTTATCAAAATCAATACTAACTACGTAGATATGATGGGAGCTATTATCTCTACCATGCGTCTGTAGTGAGGTAATATTTGGAGTTTCTGAAAGGGCCTGATCATAAAATTTAGCCATTGACCTTCTTCCATCTAAAAATAGATCAATCTTATTCATTTGTGAAATAGCTAATGCACACTGAATATCTGTAATGCGATAATTATATCCAAGATACTGCATCTCATAATACCAGCGCTTTAGTTCTCCATTTTCAAGCGCTTCATCTTTGTTGATTAGCAAATTATCCGCTTCACTAATGCCTGGAAACTCAAAATTACCTTTGGTAATACCGTGACTTCTAAGTAGAGTTAACTTATGATAAAGGGATTTATCATTGGTTATAACCATACCCCCTTCGCCTGCTGCAATACCTTTTACAGGGTGAAAGGATAGGGTGGTCATATCTGAATATTGGCAGTTACCAACCTTTGACCCATCATTGTATGTTGCACCTAATGCGTGTGCAGCATCCTCAACAATTGCCAGGTTGTATTTATCTGCTAATTTCTTAATTCGCTCCATGTCACATGGTAATCCAGCAAAATGTACAGGGAAAATAGCTTTAATATTATTCGAATCAAGTATTGCCTTCTCAATTTGATCAATATCAATATTGAGTGTCTGATTATCTATATCAACAAACACTGGCTTAGCACCCACATATAAAATAGAGTTACTCGTTGCGACAAAAGTATTAGGAGATGTTATCACTTCATCGCCCTCGCCTAATTCTAGTACCATACACGCTAAATGCAGTGCTGCTGTGCCATTAGCAACGGCAACCGCATATTTTGCACCCACATAATTAGCAATCTTATTTTCAAACTCTGCAACCTTAGGGCCCTGTGTAAGCATACCGTGTCTCAATACATCAACAACAGACTGTATGTCATCCTCATCAATATAATGTTTACCATAAGGAATAATATCTAAGGTCACTTGACTTGCAACCCCCTCACTTTCTTGTTTTTTAAGGGTTTGCAGCTGATCATCAAGACTAGCGATTTTACAATCAAGTGTTTGACGAAGTTTTATATTAGACAGACTCATATCCTTAGGTCTTTTTACTAAATTTGGTTTATCGTCAACACTAATTTTGTTAATTAAACTAGTATCTAGATTAAAACAATTAGCAAGTTTGATGCCAAAATCGTATTTAGATATCCGTTCACTGCTAACTACATTAAATAAACCGGTAGCCTTTAAATCAATTAGTTGATGCACTTCACTAGACAGGTTGTCAATTAATATTGGAGAAAAAAAGACATCTTGGAATAGGTCAAGGGGCTTTCCGCTTCTTAATTTACTTAAAATAAAATCACTAAAGGATTGGCGATACCTTGTACCCCAACCAAAAAAGTTTGTACGAATAACAAGTGCATCTTTACAGTTTTCTAGAACTTTCTGCTCACCTAGAAATTTTGTTTTAGCGTAGTTGTTAACAGGGTTAGTGCTGGTATTTTCTGTAGTGAACTCTTGATCGCCTAAGAATAGATGATCGGTTGAGATGTGAACTAGTTTAACACCTTGACTACTACAAGCAATTGCTATATTCTTTGCTAAATCTACATTTACTTCTTGAGCTAAATCAGGATTAGTCTCACACTCTTCTACATTAGTAAGTCCAGCCGTATGAATTACAATATCTGGCTGGTGCTTTGCTAGTACAAATGAGCATTCATCCAAAGAGCCTAAAGATGCAATATCTGTCTCAACTCCTAGTAGGGATATTTTCTTATGATGTAGTAACAATGTAACTGCATAGTTACTACGCGTGGATAACGCCCAATTGACAGCTAACAAGCCTGAACCCCCAGTAATAAGTATTTTCTTTTTCATTATTTTATTATTTTATTATTAAGCTATTTGTCATTTGTTATATGCAAATAACAATCAAAATTACTGTAACTATTACTCTAAATAAATATTATTAGCATTTAAACAAAAATTAAAATCTGCATCCCACTGATTAGATTGCTTCACAACATTTTGAAAAAATGAGTGGGATGATTCCAAAGAGGCCTTGTAACTCTTACTTACTATCTTGTCAATTGCGATCCTTAGCTCCCTCTCATTGTTTGCAGGCAAAACAACCTTAAGCGCTCTGCTAAAGGTGTCCATTTTATTCTTACTATCAAAATCTACTATTTTCAAATTTTTAGGATTAAGAAATTCTATTACAGGAGTCCCCATAATAAAACAATCTGCTGATGCCGATGAGAAAAATGCTATTGAAAAATCCACCTTATCTGCTGCTTTTGATACAGAGTCTTCTGAAAAAACAATCGATGGGTATTGTTTTGCAAGAGTGTTCCAATATGAATTAAATTCTCTAGGGTGTTTTTTAACAATTACCTGATAATTTGAAAATTTTTCATGTACAACTTTCATTGTGGCATTGGCTAACGATTCACATACTTCTTTGTCTAAATATGCACCTGGAGTTCTACTAATTATTAAAATTTTGACACCCTTTTTTCGGTCTTCCATACTTGAGGCATAAGAATTTTTCTTAAGAGAAGATATCCATTTATCTGAATATTTTGGGTGTCCTGTATATATGGGTACCACTCCTTCTATATCGTATCTGACACTATTTTTTAGTACTTCAAAATCACACGGGCTTCCAAACATCGCATAACTACGACACTTGTGGCGGACCTTATTATTTACACAGTCAGCCTTAAGTTTTCTTGTATATACCCCAGATGCATTTGGATAATAGAAAAATATAGAGTTCTTAAAGACTCTTTCTAAGTGTAGACGAAGATTTCTAGGCTTCCTTAGCTCTACATGCCCAGCAAATATGAGATTTTCCTTATCTGCGTTATCTCGAACTATAACTATCCTTATATAAATAATACTAAGTGTATTGCAAATAATATTTAGACAATAGTCTAATATTTTGTTTTTGGCTTTAAGTTTAATGCGATACAAAATAAAATTAATAGCCATGATTTTTCTCATAACCCGCCCAATTTCAAAACATTTAATTTGAGGATAGCGATCTAAGTAATCACTTAAGAAAAAATTGTTTTTAACGCTATCTTTAGCCGCTTTGGTTAGATATACGATCTCTATATATAAATTCTTATCTATTAAGTACTTAATTACCGGAATAATCCAATCTAAATCCCCAGCTGAAGTCTCTATAAGTACAATAGCCTTTCTGTTGTGTATTGTTTTATTACAACCTAGTTCTTTGCCATTTTCCATTATCATAATACCTTTCCATTCTCAACTTTGTAGACCTTGTTACAGCCTTTAATTGTGCTTAATCGATGAGCGATAATTATTAAAGTTTTATCATGGCTAATTTGATAGATTTCATTCATAATTTTCTTCTCTATCTCATCATCAAGTGCACTTGTCGCCTCATCTAAGACCAATATTTCTGGCTGTCCGTACAGTGCTCTTGCAATGGTAATACGCTGTTTTTGTCCGCCACTCAGCTGAACCCCTCCCTCCCCAACTAAAGTTTCCACACCCTTCTTAGTTTGTAAAAAATCAAATATATGGGCCTGCTTAAGAACCACTTCCAATAGAATTTTATCTATTTTTCGCCCAAAACAAACATTTTCAGAAATTGTACCATCAAATAAATAGGATTGCTGCGGGATATAGCCCACCTGTGAACGCCAATTTTGCAAATTAGATTTGTCTATTAATACGCTGTCAACACGAACCTCACCTTGATTTGGCTGATATAAGCCGACAATTAGATCAACCAGAGTGGATTTTCCTGAGCCACTTTCACCCACAAATGCAATCTTGTCGCCTTTGCTAATAGTTAGGTTTATATTAGTTAAAGTTGGCTGATCTTGATAGGAAAAGTCAACATCTTTCAATTCAATTTTGTTATTAAATTTTACAGTGTAATTTCCTAAATCTTCTTGCGTAGTATTTAGCTCATTATTAATAATATCTATTGATTTATGGCTATACATCAACATGTTGTATCCGCTAACAATTCGATTAATTGATGGCAATAGACGATACAGTGCCAAAACAAATAAACTAAGTGTTGGTAAAATATGTGCTACATTGGACTGGCCTAAATATAGCAAAGCAACCAATAGCAAAACTACTAAAGAGAAGCCTCCTGTTTCTAAAAATATCCTAGAAACACTATCCAAAAAAATACGAGTCTTGTTTATCTCTGCATATTTATCAACTATTATAGAAAAATCATTTTTATTTTTCTTTAATCTACCTATCTCTTGCAGCTTAACATGCTTAAAATTTCCAAACAATCTATTGATAATTTCATAGATTGCACCTTGCACTTCCGCTCTTATTATGCCCACTTTTTTAATTTTTGTTGAAATTATTTGCGTTAAAAAGACTACTTTTATTGCCATAATAACAGTAAATATTAGTGTTATCTTCCAACTTGCAATTAACATCAATGCATACAAGAAGGTAATGATAAGTGCCTCAGATATTACCAGCAAAATAGAATTAACAACCGCAGATACAAGTGATGCCTCAGTAATAATTGCTTTAGTCATATAACTACTATTTTTATTAGTAAAAACCTGATAAGGCATTGCTAAATAAGTCTTGAACAATCTTTTCGTTATTTGTGCGTATAAATGTTGTGAGAAATTCACCATTACATAGGTGTAAAGTAAATTTACACCACCCCTAAAAATATAAAATCCAAATAGAGTCAATCCAAAGGCGAGGGCAAAATTAACATTACCATTTGCACTGCCACTAAAACCAAAGAATTTAAATGCCCATTGATAATATTTATTGCCATGAATGGTGTCAAAATTTGTAGCAATATCAATGAATGGCATAATTGCCGAGATTCCTATCGTCTCCACTACCGATATAAAAACAGAAAAAGCCACCAGCCACAACAAATATCGCTTGGTTTGCTTATCTAATAACAAGCGAAGTTTTTGAATATATTTCATAATTATAATACTATCACTTTGTTAGTCATATTGTTGTTTAAGCGCTTGGAATTGCTCATCAATTCTTAGAAATTCGCACTCAAGAACTTTGCAAATTTTTTTATTAGATAAGCTCATATCTTTAAGTCTATCCACCAACTTTATCTTATCGTTAATGCTTGATGTATTAATCAAACCAGAATTTAGAATTGGCAAGTTTTATACCGAACTCATACTTATCACGAATAGATAGCGCCCAATTAATAGCTAATACTCCAGAACCGCCTGTGACAAGTATTTTCTTCTGCATAAGTGTAGCATAAGATTAAATTTTACCAATTTTCACCTTATTGTTAGAAATCCACTTTTTCAATTCTTCGACGCCCATCCATTCTTGATTGGTATCAGATGAATAAGTAAAATTCTCATCAACCTTAGCACTACCTTTACTGCGCTCTGGGTCAGATGACCAATTGTAAATTGCTGGCAAAATCTTATAATGATCATCATATTCATAAGTATGGGGAGCATCTTCTAGACCAATCATTTGTTCATGGATCTTTTCACCAGGCCTGATTCCTATAGTTTTTTGTACTGCTTTTTCATCAACAGCTGTAGCAATATCAGGTATTGTCATAGAAGGAATTTTCTTCACATAGATCTCGCCACCTTGCATGTCATCAAAAGCGTGCCATACCAACTCAACAGCCTCCTCCAAACTAATCATAAATCGTGTCATATTTGGATCAGTAATTGGTAACTCCCCTGTTTCCTTTAACTTAATAAAAAATGGGATGACAGAGCCTCTAGAACCCATAACATTACCATAGCGAACAACAGAGAACCTCGTATCATGGCTGCCCGCATAAGCATTACCAGCAACAAACAGTTTGTCAGAAGCAAGCTTTGTTGCACCATAAAGATTAATTGGGTTACTAGCCTTATCAGTTGACAGTGCAACTACACCCTTAACGTCACGATCAATACAAGCATCAATCAAATTTGTGGCACCATTAATATTAGTCTTTACACATTCAAATGGATTGTACTCCGCAGTAGGAACTATCTTTGTTGCTGCAGCATGTACAACATAATCAATACCATTAAGCGTTCTAGATAAGTGCGCCTGATCACGAACATCACCAATCACAAATTTAACCCTAGGATCATCTTTAAATTTTTGAGCCATTTCCCATTGTTTCATTTCATCTCTAGAGTAGATGACAATTTGTTTTGGATTATATTTTTCTAATGTCATTGGAATAAAAGCATGACCGAAAGACCCTGTTCCTCCAGTAATCAATATTGATGAATTTTTTAACATTTTTTTTCCATATTATTTATATTATTCAACTTACCTACCATTGCTTTCGCATTTAAATATTTAATTTTCTTTATTGCTGGCTGCCACACTACAGGCCTTAAATTATAATCGGCAAGTGGAAGATAAATGTTTTATTTTAAACCAAGATAGTTGGTAAAAATGTTGATATATAGATTACTTTGGATTTTTTAAATAGGTTTTGGTGGTATCTTGGGCGATTACCATCACTATGTAGTTTTTTTTCATAATAGGGTCTGGGTCTAAAACGATTTATGCTCTTTTAATATCTCAGAAATAGGGAATCCTTCTCGAATCTTATCCTTTACCTCTGATTCTTCTTTTACAGCTTTAATTATATTATCTTTTATTATAGGCATAACCTCTCTGGGGATAATAATAACAGTATCATTGTCGGCAAATACAAAATCCCCGCTTTTTACTTTAATGCCATCAACTTCAATATCCACATCTACTTCACCTACCTCCCCCCCTCTTTCTTTAATGTCTTTAGGGGGGGTAGCCTTTTGCAAACACCAGAAAATCAATATTTTGCGTATAAAATGTATCTCTAGTTAGTTCGTCTACAATAGCCCCACTTACATTTCCATTATATATTTATCTATAAATTCTAGAACGCACCCTTTACCGCCACTCTTGCTTAAAACGATATCGGAAATCTTCTTAGCCCTCTCTACTGCATCATTTGATGCATGCCTTTATTTTGTATTTTTTCATTGCATTAATGTCGTTAATATCATCACCTAAATAAGCCACTTTATTATATGGAATGTTTAGATTCTCTACCCATTGATCTAGTATTTTTTTACCTTGCTTTCATAACCAGCGTATACATGTTGTACGCCCAGTAAATCCGCCGTCAATCTGTATCAACACGATCAATCTTTGCAAAGTATGTGTCTAACATATCTATTGTCATTTCATAATCTTCATATTCATCGATATCAATGCCTGATATTTTAGAAACAATTTCTTTGTATGGATTTTTTCCCAAGAAATATCCATTTGTATGCATGGTATTCTTTTCTGCCATATATAATCCATTAGTAACTCTATACATATTGGGCAATAATTGACTTGCAAGATGATTCTCATTAGCCTCATAATTGATAGGACCCTTGTCATTCCAAAAGTATTCTTTTAATAAATTAACGGTTACCAAGGAGTCATATTTAGAATTATTCAATATATTCTCTTTATACCTTGAAAATGCTTTTTCATATTCTTTTGGTTGCATTAGTGGCACTACTGCAGTTACCCATGCGATGTGCCTATAGGGTATATCTTTAATAACACCACAAACCTGCTCCCTTGTAGTCGCAGTATAATCTCTCTTTGTTAGAAAATCACTTCTATGCAATACTTTACAACTATATGATATTGCAATATCTTTAAATACATTAGATTCAGTACTCACATATATTTGTTCCGGCGGAATAATACTAGTTAATTGATTTAATTTCCAACTCAACAAATCGCGCTCTTTTCCAAATCTATCCGTCAACTTCAGTAAAACTTTTTTTTCTATTCTACTGCTATCCATTCTTACTGGTATGACCACGGCAATATCATGAAAATCAACTTCCATCATCTTTCCTTTCAATGATTAATTTTGTTTTGTTTTGCTTCTTTTTGTTCACTATAGGTGCAAGCGACCCTTTTCCATCAGACTCTCCATAAATTTGTTTTGGATTGAAACAATTGTCAGTTACAACATCCCCCTTAGAGCCGAAATATCCGCCACTTACAAACGTAAGATCATTTATTTTATTCTTTCCATACGAGTTATCTAAGATGTCAATTGTTTTCAATAAAAAATAAATATACCCAATCAAAGATGCTGATATGTCTAGTCTATATATTTCTATTTTTCTACTTAATGCGAGATCAATAGCTTCTTGTGTTAAATTATTTTTACCAATTTCGATTATTATGCATTCGTTTTTTAGTGTACTAACCACATCACTAGTGATTATATTTGCCCCATTAGCAGAACAAATCATTATGTCCGACATAAATGAAGCTTTTAAAATATCACTGGAGTAGTTAATATTAGAAATCGTATTTTTTGCCTTTATTGTATTCAACCCATTAGAAATCATTGAATTTTTATATTCACTTCTTCCATAAATAACAACATTAGAACCACACTCAACTATCTTAAGCGCTAATTTTGAACCTATATTACCAGCCCCCATAATAGAAACTTTGTGCCCACTCAAAAAAGTATCTTTATAATTTAAAAAAGACCAAGCAGCGTCTACTGTTAAGTCGTTTGGCTTAAATCCATATACTTTTGATTTTAAAATTACTCTCGAAGAAATTGAATAAAAATTACCAGTATCAACAGAACCTACTAGGCCTTGTGTGCATGTATCGTTATCTATTTTTTTATCATCCAATATTGATATTGGTATTTTTTTTTCTTGGTCAACTAAAATAATATCAACCACACCGTCTAATAATTTTAATAGTTCTATTAAATTATTTTTATCAAAAACTACGCACCCACTAACTACAAAATCATTGCTTTTTCTTATAGGTGTAAGATATGGATTCTTCTCTATTTTTGATGTTGTAGCAATGGTAAAAATCATCCTTAAACCATATTCTTGTAACTCAGATATACGTTTTTTTACTATGCTTATTAAGCCTATATTATCCATTTGTAATTAAATCCCATGTAATTGGTGTGTCCGCTTTTATGTCATTTATTACGCACTGTCCTAATACTATATTTTCAAATTTAGCATATATACCATAAGCAGGCCCTTTATAAACAATATCATCTTGTGTTATTTTGGTGCCTTTTCTTATGTCTCTACTACTATACATTGTCTTTCTAAATCTAACTAAAGTTGAATTCTCACTCGGAGCAGGTTGTTTAATTCCATCACCCATTGACTCTTCGATTAGCCTTATACGTCCAACCATTTCTTTTAATTCATCTGGCTCTAAAGACAATATATGATCAGGCCCCTCCATCCTCTTGTCTAAAGTAAAATGTTTTTCAATAACGTTTGCACCCCTTGCAACAGCGGCTAGACTAACCGTATCACCAATCACGTGGTCCGACAGACCTACAGGCAAATTATTAAAACTTTTCTTCATTGTATCAATCGCTCGGATATTCATACTTTCTGGTGGGCAGGGATATGATGAGGTACATTGAAGTAAGATCACATTCGGGTTATTAAAAACTGACACCTCTTTTAATGCCTCTTCAATTTCAGACAGATAGGCCATTCCAGTAGAGATAATCATAGGCTTGCCAGTTGATGCAACTGCACGAATAAGAGGTAAATTTACTAAATCAAAAGATGCGATCTTGTAACAATCAACTTGTAGCTTTTCCAACTCTCCTACACTTTCAATATCGAACGGAGCAGAAAATATAATAGTCCGATCTTTGGCATAATCAAACAATTTCTGGGTTTGTTCGAATGAAAGTTCATTTTTCTTAAACATTTCATAATCAGTTTCTTCTGTGCCTAATATTTTTTCTACATAACGAGATGTTTTGCCATACTCAGCTACGCGTAACTTGCTCTTATAACTTTGCAGCTTAACAGCATCTACTCCTGCATCAATAGCTTTGTCTATAAGAATCTTAGCAAGATCAATATCGCCATTATGGTTTAGTCCAATTTCTGCAATAATAAAAGTTTTTTGATTATCACCAATAGTAACACCCGCAATTTCAACATTTTGATTAAAAGAAAGGCGCGGTATAGTTTTGTTAATTCCATTAACACGAAATGTTTTATCCGTAATAACTTGAGCTAGATCGATCGCCTTTCCAAATAAAACTTGCAAATCTGAATAAGCATATTCAGCCAAACTACCGAGTGTGTACATATTACCTATATTGTCAATTTTTTCTTTAGTTTTTGCCAAGGCACTTTGATACCCTAAGAAAAACATGGGATACACTTCAGGTAATTTAATCACTTTGCTGTCTAAAATTTGGCTATTACTACAAAACCCCAGTGTAGCAAACTGCCCCCTAACTTCTTTTATCAGCTGATTTTCGTCCATCGTATCGCAATGATCTGATGAACTATAGGTAATTTCACAACAAATTATTGTTGAATCTTTAGTTTTATCCTTAATAAATGAGTTCTGATCAGAAACACGATTAAAGTGAACCTTTGGATCATCGATATATACAAAATCAACCCCTTCAGGAAGTACTAATGCTGTATCAACCTCTAAAAATACTAAGATAACACCTCTATACTGTAAAGAGGTTCGATAGCCAAAAAATTTAGATATTTGTGTATAAGAAGTTGTGTTAATAACGACATCCCCACCACCAACATTAACTACACGCTTGTTAGTATCAATAGCAGTTATTCTTGATTCTTTTGTATAAATTTGACTAATAGTCTCGGATAAATTAATCACTCCACCTAATTGTAATATCTTCTCCTTTAGATTTTCGATAATAGAGCCGCTTCCTTCATTGCCTACAGCACTCCACTGCCCCCAATAAAAAGGCGTGCTTTTCTCTCTAATTTGAATCCTTTTTGGCGCCCAATTAGCATCCAGATCCTTTGTAGATATTCCCCATAATTTCTCTGGATATCGGACAAAAAACATCTCTTGCAAAGTGCTTCCAGCTAATGCTCTAATATATTCATGATAACTAGTTGCTTTAGCCAAAGCATCGGGATTATGATTTTCTAGGTCAGAATTTATTTGATTTCTTATTTTTTTTGGTAGGCTATTAATAAACTCCCTAGATACGGGATAATCAAGAAATTCTCCATCCTTTAAATTTTTACTCCAATGATCTCTATTGTAAAAAAGACCTTCAAATTCACGCTCCCAATAATCTTGAATATCTTTATCTGGTGTATGGTAGATATGAGGACCCATATCTATCGACCTTCCTTTCCATGACAAGGTTTTCGCCAAACCACCAACCGTATCACTTTTCTCAATTATTTCAACTAACTGCCCATGCTTAAGTAGCTCGTATGCAAGAACAAGCCCAGTAACTCCTCCACCTAATATATAAACCTTACCTTCTTTTACCATGCTAAAAAACCACCATCTACTGCAATATCTTGACCATTAGTGTATTGAGTATCTTCTGATACAAGATAAAAAAGTGCACTTAGCAAGTCTTGAGTTTTTCCCATTCTACCCATTGGAGTTTTGTATTCATAATTTTTTACAAAATCCTCAGATTGTTGATTGTAGATCCCGCCAGGAGATATGGAATTTGTCTGTATATTGTACTTGCCAAAATGGGTGGCCATATATTGAGTCATATTTATTAACCCAGCTTTGGTAGCTGAATAAACTTCTGAATTGCGCCTTCCACTATCCCCATATATTCTCTCATCACTACTAGTGGAGCCATAAATAGAAGCAATATTCACAATCTTTCCATCATTGCTATTCTTCATGATTTTAACTGAAGATTGAGACATAAGAAAGGCGCCTAATAAGTTCACCTCCATCACCTGTTTAAACTCTGCAGCTGTTCTATCTTCAAAAGGTGTAAATACACCTATACCTGCATTATTAATTAGAACATCCAAACTTTTAACTGATGAAAAAAACTTATGGACTGCCATTTCATCGGTAATATCCAACTTAACTGGTTGAACATTCTCTGAGAATGTAATTTTCTCTATATTTAAATCTACTGCATAGACAAAATACCCCTTCCCAGTTAAAGCTTCTACAAATGCACTTCCAAGTTGTCCATTTGCACCAGTTATAATTGCTTTTTTCTTCATTATAAATTCCATTATTAATAATTAGTTTAATTTAAAAATATTACATTACTTTTACAGTTCTGAAACCTTAATTAAGTATTGACCATATTCATTTTTTTCATTGGCTCTGCAAGTGCCAGCAACTGCTATTTAGAAATATACCCCTTCTACCGAGTGAGTAAGCGTTGATTTGCCAAAGCCTGATAGACCGGTAAACCAAATGACAACAGACTTGTGGTCATTTAGTTGATTGCGCCTTTCTCGGGTGACGGTTGCGTTGTGGCAGATTGTGTTTGGAGTTTTCACAGAATTACATACTAGCATTATTTCTTTTCCCCTTGTTTTGGTCCGAAAAACTCCCAATCTTCAATAGTAGTGACCTTTTTAAAAACGATAATGGCGATTACCATTACTATGTAGTTTTTTTCATTTTAAAGTCATTGTTTGAATAAATTTTTCAATTTTAGGCAATTGACTCTATGTTATTAAAATTTGTTATTTCATTTTCACAAATCCATTTTTTCCAATCCTTTACTTCGGTCCACTTACTTATAAAAATAAAATCCATTTTCGCCGTGTTTGCAGCTTGATAATCATACATGCTATCACCTAAGAATAGACTTTTTCCAATTATATTACACTTACCTATTTCATTTTTTAAGATGGTATTTTTATCATCTGGACTGCCAAATATACCACCATCAAAATAAACATCCAGCCCTCTTTGTTTAAAAACCTCTCTGAGTTCGGTTTGATCTCCTCCAGAGACAATTAACCACTTTGTATTTTTAGTTTTATCTCTAAGTTCCTTAATATTTTTAGCAACTTCGCAGACTAAAAGCGCTGCTTTTACTTCTTTGGAGAAACTAGACAAAAGTTTTTTAAGCTCTTGTGATTCAACTGGTTTTTGTAAGATGTTTGTAAGTAAATGCTCAAATTTTTTATAGCGCGAGATGCCGCCATTTTGAACATGATAGTCTTTTAATATTTGTGCAGGTTTATGGCCATATACTTTGGCAACATCATAAAATGCTTGTGTCTTAATTTTATTAGAATTAAGAATAACGCCGTCGCAATCAAAAATGAGTGTCTGATATTGAGTTAAATCTATCTTAGACATTGTGTAGATTTTTTAATCCTTGCTCTACTTTAGCAACATCTTCTTGAGCATCGACCGCTAAACTACCTGGACTTGTTTTAACCATTCTAATTTTTTTACCCCATTCTAAGAAACGAATAATTTCAATATCTTCTGACGCCTCCAAAGTACTCTTTCTGCCGTAATCAGCATAGCTTTTTAATTCATCTGCCGTGAAGGCGTAAATACATACTTGCTTGTAATATTGACTAGGAGCCTGGATTTCATCTTTGTAGCCAGGAATTGCTTGTCTAGAAATGTATATCAAGCTGTTATTTTCAGTAAATGTAACTTTAGGAATATTTACGTTGTTAGGGTCTTCATCGGTAGAAATAGAACAGTAGCCATTAATGATTTCATTGTAATGTAGTTCTTTTTCTTTAATTATATTCACAATATCTTTTGGATTGACTAAGGGCTCATCCCCTTGGACATTAATATAAATATCTGCTGATATTTGTTTAGCGGCCTCAGCGAGCCGATCTGTTCCTGTAAGGCATTGTTCACTTGTCATGATCGCATTAAAGCCAGCGGCAGTGACTACTTTAGATATTCGTTCATCATCTGTAGCTATGTAGACATTTTCCTGACCCACAGCTTGTGCACTTAGCTCTGACACCCATAGTATCATTGGCTTTCCAAGTAAGTTCACTAGCGGCTTTCCTGGAAATCTGCTAGATTTGTATCTTGCAGGAATAATAACAACACTCTTCATTAAATCATTCCATAGATTGATTGGATTGGGATCTCATAACGCGTTTCGGTAATTGAGAAAAAATCAACAGAATCCTTTGTTTTTTGATATAAATTGAACACATTATCAACTTCCTTATGCCTTGGATCATCTGCACCATAGCCATCAAATCCAGCAAGTAGAATTTGCTTAGCTTTTCCACTTGTGGCAATGGCAAGCACATAGCTTAATACTAATAAATTTGGCACCGTACAGTTGCTAGCATTAAAAGTAAAACCATTTACATCAATAGCAATACCAAAGTCAAGCAGTTTCCCCTGTTTGACTTTTTGTTTAATATCATTTGGCAATATTGAGGCGGGTGTAATTAGAGGTTGAGATAAATTTAAGTATTCATTGCAGTCAGCAAGCACTCTAACTGGGTGACAAGCTGCCCTTGCATTGATGAGTACTTCGCTAATACTTTTTTGAGTATTTAGGGCGATCACAAATGGGTTGTGTTTTTTTATATAGGATTCAATTACAGCCCGGTGCCTTACAGTTCCAGGCCCTGCGCCAATAATAAGTACACTGTTGTTTTTAATGGTCTTCTCTGGCTTCCATGTGCCTTTTGTCTTATCTGAGTGAAAATTTCGAGCAGTCTCAAGCACATCAGGATTAAATTTCCCTCCACCCTGTTCTTTAAGATAATCAATAACTGACACAATATCTTCTTCATTGTAACGTGTGTCAGTAATCATCTTTTGTATATAGGTCGGATGAATGTTATGTTTACCAGCTAAATAATAATAGGGATTAATGCCCCAGTCATATTGTTCTTTTAGTGGCTTAAAGTGATTGCGAATTAGCTTAAGTAGCTTAGTTTTGCTGGTATTTAGTTTTCGGTAACTATCTAGCTCAATGCTAAGGTATTCAGTTTGCGCATTACCAGGACCTCTGCCCATTCCGGTTACAGTACAATCGACCCAACTCACCCCATCATTTACAGCTTGCATGCTATTATTGACAGCATTTCCCATGCTGTCATGTGCGTGTATTCCTATTGCGCCACACCAGTTATTCTTAAATGTATTAACAATAGCGGTAATTTGTTGAGTATTAAGACCGCCTATACTGTCAGCAAAATATAGAACATCAATGGGGTGCGTATTAGCTAGCTTTAATAGTTCCACTATTTTTTCTTCATTTTTATTATTAATCTGCATTAAGTTGAAGCCAACCTTGTAGCCTTTCTTTTTTAACCAAGTGGCAGCTGGCAAGCAGTGCTTGAATTCATGTAGATGGCAAGCAATACGAACCAAGCTAACTGGGGATTGATTTTTTGGCTCGAACAGCTCGTTTAGTATTTTATGTACGTCCTTCGTGGAATTACCTAAAGATAGAATATCTGACCCATTAACCATAACGCCAATTTTATTTGTAAGCGCTTTTGGAATGTTTAAACTCTCAATATAGCTATCCGTACTGAAGGCGCACCCACCTTTAAAATCATTGTTTTTTGTAAAGCGAAAACCGATTTCAACATAATCGGCCTGGATTGACACCATAGCCTCCAAATAATCTTTAATTAGGTCTGAAGAAAAATCCCAATTATTATAATAACCTCCATCACGCAAGGTGCAGTCAAGTAGTTTTATATTCATATTTTTAGACATAATAGTTAACAATAACAGATTTTATACTAATTAACAAAATAGTCCATCAGATTTACCTGAACTCCTAAAATAGGTCGTCTATCAGGAAAAAGATAATACCAAATATAAAGGCTAAGTGATCATAACCCGATAGCATATGAGTAGCACCAATCCATATATAGCGTAGATTTCCTCCCTCAATAATAATTTGTTTTTCAGCCTCTGACATGCCGTGCCCAAAAGCTTGACTTGCCACAAGCATAATTAGTAACACGAGCAACCCTCGTGAATCTTTTAATATAGATAACATAAAATACCTCAATAAATAATAAACAGTTTGTTTCAGACGAAAAAATTCGTCGATAAATAGATTTGGTTTAACTGATGCAAAATAGCAATACAGAACTAGTCAAAAATGACTAAAGAAAAACTACCTACTAAATTAATTCAAAAGTGGTATATTGATTGACTTTAAAGAAATTATATTTAGAATATATATGGAATACTTATCATCAACTAATAATGAAAGAACTGCTGAATATTTGAGCAAATTTAATCGTGAAAATGTTTTAAAGCACCTAATAAAAGAAGCAGCGCCAATTATTTTTGATATTGGAGCAAATGATGGACTTTCATTAGAGGAGTTTAAAACTTGGTGGAAAAGTTCGATTGTGCATTGTTTTGAGCCACAAGAAGAGTGTTATGACGCGTTAATAAATAAATCAAAAGTCTATAAAAAATCTAGTGTTTTTATAAATAAAAATGCTGTTGGTAAGAAAGAAGATAATAATGTTGATTTTTATTCTCATGATATTCATTCAGGTTTATCGGGATTTAATAAAGTGAATACAGATAGTATAGATTCAGTTTATTTGAATGAATTAAAAACTACTAGTAGTGCTGAACTAAATCAATATATAAATAAACTAAATCATAAAAATTTAGTTGATGTAATTAGACTTGATAACTACATGGTTAGCTGCGAAATAGACCGAATTAATCTGTTAAAAATCGATACACAAGGTTTTGAACCAGAAGTGCTTTCTGGTTTAGGTAAAAGGTTGGAAGATGTCGATGTGGTTTTAACTGAATTAATGTTTTATGATTATTACAATCGTAGTTTGTCATTTTCAGATATTGAAAAATATTTGATCCCTGCGGGATTTCGATTATACGATATAAGTCATATTGCAAAAAATCCTATGAATGGAAGAACAGATTGGGTTGATGTGATATATGTTAATAATCGAATTATAGGTAAAGATTAGCATGAATTCACTTACCTCTTGATAGAAAATAATTTCTACTACTGAAGTTATTCAAGCAAACTACTATCCATCAGTTTGCAACTGTATTGGTTACTCTGGAATTGGTGGTGGAAAAAACCTTGTTTTTTAATAAGATCTTGCCGTTCTTATTTAGCTGATAGATAGAGTATTAATTTTTGAGGGGTTACAAGTGATAATGACTATTACCGACGCCATTCCAGTAATATTTTCATGATAAAACCTCTTGTAAAAGGCTAATTTCATTCATTAATCCAACCTGACTATTTCCAACAAAAAAACCATTCTCATGTAAATAATCAGCATTTTTTAACTCTTGGTGTACTTCATAATCAAAGTACTTCATAACTTCATTTCTTGTAAAGTTTCCTGTAACAATTGGCCTACAGTCGATGTTATTTTCTTGTAACTTGCTAATGACATCTTTTCTTTTAAGATTTGATCCTGGCTTAATAATCAAAGAGAAGCCAAACCAAGAGCTATTATCAATATCTTTTTGAATCATAAAATCTGGATGATCTTTGAACAACTCAACAAATAGCTTTGCATTTTCTCGTCTTTGTTTTAAAAATGATGGCAGCTTTTTAAGCTGCTCTATACCAATAGCACCACTCATCTCTACAGGCCTTACATTGTAACCTGGCAGTACAAATCTAAATGACTCCTCAAACCAATCATCACTTTTATTGGACACTTGGTTCTGTTGCGGAAGATTGCGAGTCCAGCCGTGTGCTCTTAACGATAGTAAAATATGATAAAGTTCTTCATCATCCGTAGCAACAAACCCACCTTCCATTGTCGCCATATGATGTGAAAAGAAGGTTGAAAATGTACTCACAATACCAAATGTACCGGTTTGCTTGTCTTTATATTCGGCACCCATCGATTCACAATTATCTTCAAAGATAAAAATATCTTTATCTTTGATAAAACTATTAATAACATCAAAATCATTTGGATTACCAAGAAGATTTACCGCCATAATCATCTTGGTATTACTTGTAATCGCAGACTCAAGTGCTTCTAGATCATAATTCAATGTATCTAGATCAATATCAACAAATTTCAACTTTAATCCGTATTGTTGCAATGGGAAGTAAGTAGTAGACCAGGACACTGCTGGAACTATCACTTCATCCCCTTTCTTAAGCATTGGATTTTTTGTATAAAAAAGTGCTGCGGTTGCAATTAGGTTGGCAGCCGATCCAGAGCTAACCATGACACAATATTTTCTATTGATGAACTTAGAAAAATCTTTTTCAAATTGAACAACACTATCACCCATACTGTAAATATCTTTATCTATAACTGACTGTATAGCTTGAAGCTCTTTATCATCCCAAGCATTGGTGGCTAACGGATAATTACTCATTAACCAGTCTCATTTAAAAAATAATCATAGGTTTTTTGAATGCCTTGTTCTAGTGTGGTTTTAGGCTGCCATCCAAATGCTTTTAACTTAGTATCATCAACCAATTTTTGCTGCATGCCAGTTGGTCGTGATAAATCATGAGTAAATTCGCCTTGGTAATCAACTGCTCTAGCTATCTTTTGATAATATTCATTAATTGTGTAATCACGGCCTAGACCGACATTAATATTTTGTGGCATTGATTCAAAATGATCAATGGCGTAATATACAAAATCAGCAAAATCAGCTGCATACATAAATTCTCTTCTTGCTAGGCCATCACCCCAAATATCAATA
>Ga0233447_1001247_pt1 | contig 21969 bp, 23 predicted proteins | sample SI_124_October20_3_FD_183014 | JGI IMG/M metagenome (GOLD analysis project Ga0233447, IMG submission 183014) | Seawater microbial communities from Saanich Inlet, British Columbia, Canada - SI_124_October2016_135_MG | ecosystem: Environmental > Aquatic > Marine > Inlet | place: Canada: British...
TTGAATCATCGTCATCGTCTTCGTTAGATTCATCGTCATCTTCACTTGAATCATCGTCATCATCTTCGTTATATTCATCATCTTCTTCACTTGAATCATCGTCATCATCTTCGTTATATTCATCATCTTCTTCACTTGAATCATCGTCATCATCTTCGTTATATTCATCATCATCTTCACTTGAATCATCGTCATCATCTTCGTTATATTCATCATCATCTTCACTTGAATCATCGTCATCATCTTCGTTATATTCATCATCATCTTCACTTGAATCATCGTCATCATCTTCGTTATATTCATCATCTTCCTCTACAACAACTCAACCATCATCAATAACAGTTCATGTTGAACTATCTTCAACAGTAGTAGTATCTTCAGCTGCAACTACATTTGATAAACTAACTAAAATAGTAACTACAAACAATGCTATAATCTTTCTCATAATAAAAATATAAAAATATAAAATACATAAGCTATTTTATATATAATTTATAATATGTAAAATATTATTTTATATATAAATAAGTCGTGTCTAATATAATCTATTATTGTAAGAAAATTGTAAGATAATAAAAAAATAATTTGGAAATTTCCAAATTATTTTTTTATTATTCTAATAAGTCACTAAATACATCTCTCAAAATATTATACAATAATCTTTGTTTATCTGATAATTTAGTTCAATTTAATCATTCATCTATTTTTTCTAATACCTTATTATATAAACCATTTTTTCTTTCTGTTGATAATTTCTCAAAAACTTTAAGTTTATCATCTAATTTTTCTTTTATTTGATTTCTTAATTTTTCATATTTATCATTTTTTATTTTTTCTCTCTCTATTTCTAATCTTTTCTTTCAAGCCTCAATATAAACTACTTTTTCCTTTAGTAATGTATTTTTAGCATCTTCTTGTGAAATCTTACCATCATTATAATTTTTTATCAATTCATTTTTTCTTTTTTCAAATGCGCTAGAGGCTTCTTTTAATACTTCTTTTCTTTTTTCAGAGTATATTGTTGTTGAGTTGGTTTCTTTTCTATCCTCTTTTTTTTCTTTAATTTCTTCTATTTTTAATTTTTTTTCTATATATTTAATTTCTTCTTTTTGTCTTTGTTTTTCTTCCTCTTGATTTTCATCATCTCTTTCTTCATCTTCTTCATCTTTTTCTTCTTCTTGATTTTCATCTTCTCTTTCTTCATCTTCTCTTTTATCGTCTTTTTCTTCTTCATCTTCTCTTTCTTCATTTTCTCTTTCATCGTCTTCTTCTTCATCCTCTCTTTCTTCATCTTCTCTTTCTTCATCTTCTCTTTCTTCATCTTCTCTTTCTTCATCTTTTTCTTCTTCATCCTTTTCTTCGTCTTCTTCTTCGTCTTTTTCTTCTTCTGAATAAGATGAATTATTCTCTTCTTCATTTGAATCGGCATAGCTAAAATTAGCATATCATATAGATATAACTAAAAAGAAAACTAGGAATGTAATTATTTGTTTGAATATATGTCTCATTGTAACATTATTATATAAGTAAATTTAGTATAAAAATTGAATGTAAGAAATGTGTAAGAATTAATCAATATTTGTATCGAACAATATATCAATTAAATCATCTATATCTTCTTCAGTGGTTTGATCTAACAAACTATCCTCATTTATATCTATTATAATCTCATCAATATCTAGATTTATGTCTTCTATACTTGCTTTTTCCCTAAAATCTAAAGGGTTAGAGCAAGAAGACATAAATAGTATGGATAAAAAAATGTAAAGGAGTTTTTTCATTATATATTTTTTATATCGAATAATATTTTTACTCTAGTTCACTTTGTTCAACTAACAGTTTTCCTCTTTTGACTTTTAATTATAATCTTCCATGAATTAATATCAACTATTTTTTTCACTAAAGCGAGTCAAAGTCAATATCATTCTTCTTTTGTATAATTTTCTCTAAAATATCTATTATATATGTTTTTTAAATTTACTTTACTTATTCAAATTCAATAATCTTTTATTTCTAGAAGTCATTCTTTGAAATAAATTTCTATTATTCATTCTTTGTTAGAATATTTTATAGCATTTTTTAATATATTTCATACACATATTTCAAAATGTTCTTTATTTAATTTCAAAAAATATGATTTATCTGGAAAATTTGTTTTAATAACTATTTGTTTTTTAGCTATCTTTTTTGAATTATCTTTTATTATGTTTTTTATTTCTTTTAATAAATCAAATTTTTGTTTCTTGTATGTAGAATCCACAATTTGCACTATTCATAGAATTGAATCTAAAATTTTTGTTAATTTTTTAAATGATGTTAAACTCTGATCTATAGCATCCTCATATTTCTTTGTTTTTTTAGATAAAGATAAGCTAGAAACAATTTCTGTAATAGGTGTTTTAATTTCATGATTTATATTAGCTGTAAAATCTTCTAAACTCGAAATAGTTTCCCTAATTGGTCTAAAATTTTTTCCTACAAAATAATATCATAAAAAATAAAATCATAAAGCAAAAGGTATAGAAAAAAGTAGAAAATATAAGTAAAAACTAAAAATTTTTGAAAAAGCATATTCATTATAGGTTTTAATTATAACCTTGTATTCAATACCATCAAATAAAAAACTCTTTTTTAGATATTTATATTCTCAACTATCATAAAACTGTTGTTTGTCGGTAGAATTACTGAAATCTGTTCCATCATCTATATTATTTATAAGAGTTTCCTCACATATTCAAGCAACACAATTTTCATAAACAATTACATTTTCAAGTGTTTTAATTAAAATTTTTCACAATGTTCTATCCTTGTTATTTATTTTTTCTAAATATGCTTCATAATTTTTTAATATGTTTGCAACTCACGAGAATTTTTTTTCTAAAACTTTTTCAACTCATGCATTATGAGGTAAATATTCAAAGGTCAGAAAAATAGCTTGTATTATCCAAAATGAAAATAGTACAAATAGAGCAAAAAATACACTCAATTTCTTTCTATATTTTTCTAAAAGTCAATAATTATCCATTCTATATATTAATTAATAACATATCATTGTCATCTGATTGTTTCTATTATCTTTTTTCATAATTTTTTTCTTAAATATCCTATATAAACATCAACTGTTCTAGACATAGAAAAATCATCATATTCTCACCAAACTTTCTCAAGTAGTTCTTTTTTTGATATTACTTTTGTTTTATTATGAATCAAATATAAAAATAATTCGTATTCTAACTGGCTTAGACGTATATTTTTTCAAGATTTTGTTACTTTTTTAGTATCTATCTCTATTTCTATATTTCAGATAATTACATTATCACTTTTTACAGTAAAATTCCTTCTTACCAAAGCATTTATTCTAAGAATTAACTCCTCATAATCAAATGGCTTAGTTAAATAATCATCAGCTCATTTATTAAAACCTTGTTTTTTATCATTTATTGTATTTCTAGCCGTTAAAATCAATATTGGAATATTTTTTCATATATCCCTAATTTTTTTACAAACATCTAATCAATCAATTTCTCATAATCATAAATCTAGAATAATTAAATCATAATCATTTGAAACAAGTTCAAAAGTAACTTTTTCTCATGAAAAAAGCTGTTTTGATTTTATTCATTCCAATTCTAAATATTTAGAAATATTATTTGAAAGAATTTCATTATCTTCTACTATCAATATTTTTAACATAGTTGAGTTATATATTTTAAATATATCTATATTATGATGATTTTTTTAAAAAAAGAAAGATTATTTATAGCTTTATTTTGCTTTTAGATATTTTATGTATATATTTTGTATATATAATTATCTAAAATATAAAATTTTGAGATTTAAAATATCTAAAAAAATATTTGCTCATGTCGACTGTGATAGTTTTTTTGCTGAGTGCGAAATCTTTAGAAATCCTCATTTAAAAAATAAATATGTACTAGTTTGAAATGAGATAATTATTGCTTGTAATTATAAGACAAAAGCTCTTTGAATAAAGACATGAACACCAGTATGGAAAGCTAAAGAAATATTAAAATGAAAGTGAATTTTTCTAGATGTAGATCATAGATTTTACAGCCTAATATCAGATAAATTAATGGCTTATTTAGAATTGAATACTCTAAATATAGAACCTTTTTCTATTGATGAAGCTTTCTGTGAAATTACATGATTAGCTGAGATGAATAAGCTAAGTTTAGAAAATTATACAAAAAAAATACAAAAAGATATTCTAAAAAAGATATGAATCCCTGTATCTATATGAGTTAGCAATACTAGAATTAAGGCGAAAATATTTTCCAAATTAAATAAACCTTTTTGAATATTTATCTCCCTAAATAACAAAAAAGATAAAGAAACTTTTCAAACGCTTCCTTTATCAATAGTACCTTTTATTTGAAAAAAAACATGAGAAAAATTTAAATATTTATGTAATAATGTTTATGACTTCATAAATATATGATATTGGAAATTAAAAGACAAAATATGAAAAAATGCTACCGATTTACGGCTAGAACTTATTGGAGTAAATGCATTTGTTGTAAAAAAAAGTCAAAAATCAAAATCAATGAGTAGATGAAGAAGTTTTAATCATAATATTACATCTAACAAAGAGTTTTTAAAAAAACAGTTAATACTAAATTTTAATTGGCTATATGAGGAATTTATAACCAAAGAAATAGAATTAAAAACTGTATCCATTTTTCTCAGGGATAAATCTCTTTTTACTCATGTATTTAATTATAACATGATGGAACATACCTACATTAGAGCTGATATTTTAAAAATAATAATTGATCTATTTGAACAAAATTTTGATAAAAATACACTATATAGGAGTACTTGAATAGTTTTTTCTAATTTTAGAAGTTATAAACCAGAGCAAACTAGTATATATGACAAGCCTCTAAGAGATAAAACTAATCATTTAAAACTAGCAAAAACTGTAAATACATTAAACAAAAAATATTGATGACATAAACTTTGCTTTTGAGTTGATTTATTATGAGAAAAGTCTCTTTTAAAAGTATGAATTAGGAAATAATAGATTGAAATTTTAGCCAAAGAATATATAATCATTTTAATTAACCTTTTAATAAAAAAAAATGGCTAAAAAGAAAAAAGATATGAGCTGGCTTTTAGATGATGAAGATATAAATACTCTAGAAGTAAAAGATTCTAATTGAAATATATTAGAGTCCTGAGATAATGTTATAGCAATAAAAGATTTAGCTGTAAAAGGTGCTCAAAATATAAAAAGATGAGATAAATTTAAAAATATTAGATTAACTGATGATTCTGAATTAATTGAGTCATGAAAAATGGTTTTAAGAACTGATTTTTTTAAAAAAATCTAGATAACTATTCCCTTTTTTAAAACCATTTGACAAATTATAATAATATATGTTAATATATATATATACGCTAAGGTAAATATAAATAACATATATGTTCAATATAAAAACAAAATTTAATAGATTTAAAAATATTTTTAATCAAAAATTTAATAAACTATTAATAAACATCCATTTAAAAAAGAATAAAGTTAATAAAATAAAAGTAAATTCTCTTATATGATACTTTTCTATACTTATTATTTGAATATTTTTTATATTAATTAATTTATCTATAAATACTCAAGATTATGAATATAATTCTGCATTAGAAATACCTAATAATTCTGGACCTATAAAATCATGGTGATGAAGAGTTGTTGATACAAATAATAATAAAAATATAATTCTAATCCCATAAAAAAAGCTAATAAAATAAACTAGCTAATATTTTTAAAAAATATTAGCTAGTTTATAAAAAGAATCTATAACTTTTTCTTTTTTTAATTTTAATCACTTGATTTTGTATACTAATATATTATCAATAAATCATTTTATAAAATCTTCATAACTTACAGTATATGTTAAATCTAGAATATTTATGAAATCTAGATAAAAATATTTTATATCACTATAGAATAAAGCTAATTTATCCTCTATAGTCATTTCATCTAAAAAATTAATTTTGGTTTTATATTCTTGAAAGAAATTTCTTTTTCCCTTTTTCCAAAACTCATCCAAAACTATTAATTCCTTATTTTCTAATAATAGTTTATCTTTATTAATATCTTTTCACTCTAAAAACTCTTTTAAATATTTAAAAGAGTTTTTTTCTATATTTTTTATATCTAAAATTGATTTAAATCATTCTTCTTTAGTAGATTTTTTATAAATTATAAATAAATATAATAGCATCTCTATCTTCATGTCTTTTTGTCTTTTTTCCCAGTTTGAATAAATACTATTAAAATCAGATACAAAATTTATAGATTCTATATCTATTCAATCTAATTCTTTTAAAAAGTCTTGTCTTCTGTTAATAGTTAGATTTGTTGAATCATAAACTATATTTGTATTTCAAGACTCTATATATTTATTAATTTTTAATATAGAATTTTGTACTCACAATATATTTAGTTTGTTTTGATTAAAATTATTTTCTCTTAATAATTCTATTTCTTTATCACTACTTACAATTTTATAATCAATAAAATTTTTTAAATATGTTGTTTTCCCACTACATGGAGATCATGATAATATTGTTAATCACATTATATAATTTCTAAGTTATAATCTTTTAATCATTTTGTTTCATAAGTATTTCCATCTGTTCAGATAATAATTCAATCAATATTTTGTTTTTTTAGAAAAACTAAAGATTTTTCTATTCACATAGCAATACAAGCTGTAGCATATGCATCTGCGATATAGCATTTATCTGAAACTAAACTAATACTAATTATTTCATTATTGTTTGAGTTAGTTTTTGGATTCAAAATATGATGAAAATTTTCATTCTCTACATTCCATTTTCTTTTATAAGTTCATGATGTAGAAATAGCTTTATTAGTCACCTCTAAAACTGCTAATATTTTCTTTTTATTAAATGGACTATCTATAGCAACAACTGGTACATCCCCGTTTTTATTTTTTCAAGATATAAATATATCCCCTCAAGCATTTATTATAAAATCTATGTATCATTTTTCTTTTAGATATTCACTTACCAAATCAACAGCATATCATTTAACAATTCATCATAAATCAATATTTTGATTTTTTCAAAGTTTTATTTTATTTTGATTAACAGATATTTTTTCTATATCTATGTCCTGCAATTCTTCCTTTTTATCAAAAATTCATTTCCTAAAATCTTCAGCATATCAAATATTTTTTAAATTCATAAGTGGATTAAAATATCCATCCGTTTCTTTATATATTGTTTTTACTATATTAAAAATTTTTATAAACCTATTACTTAACTCTAATTCCTTTTCCTTGTTTAATAAACTTAGATCAGAAAGATTTGAAAATCTAGAAAATTCTTTTTCTAAAGAATAAATCAAACCAAAAGAATTATGAATATCTTCTAAAGGATTAGTATCAGAAATAACACTTATAGTTATGTTTGTTCACATCAAAAATTCATTCTTTGAATACTTCATTTTTTGTCTTCATTAAAAATTACTATCAATTTCATCTCTTAATAATTTCGTACCATTAACTTCTACATCTTCTATCCATGGTTTATCTTTTGAAATTGTTATTTTTAAATCACAGTCAGAATAATCTACTAAATAACTAGTTTCTTCTTCTTTTATTTTTGGAATACAATATTTTAAAAATATTTCTCATGTGGGTTTTAATTCATTAGAAATATTTACAGGAGCTAGACCTTCTTTAGCTTGTTTTTGACATTCAAAAATTCTAACTCATTTACAAGTATTATCTGCTGATAAAATAGTCATTGCATAAACAAAGACTAAAACAACGATAATTATACTAGTAAAGATCCCGAATTCTTTCATATCTAAATTTTATTAATTAAATTTCTCTGAAAATACATTTTCATATCAGGCTTTTTTCAAATATTCCATTGATCAAGCTACAACTCAAGGGTTTCAACAAATATAAAATTCTGTATTTTTATCAAATTTAAATTTCGTTAAATCTATTCTTCAATAATTATATTCTTCTGTTTCTTCTCTAGATAGATAAATATGAGTTTTTAAGTTTTGTATTTCATTTATTTCATCTAGATAAAATAGGTCTTTTTTAGCTTGAGCTCAGAAAAATAACTGATTATCTTTAGATTTCATATCTCATGATATCATATTCATAATTGGTGATAATCATGTACCAGTAGCTATAAAAACTTTTGGATTATCAGTATCTTTTAAAATAAAATCTCAATAAATTCATTTTATTTTGATCGTATCTCAAACTTCTACAGTTTTTAAAAACCTTCCTGCCCTTCAGGTTTCTTTTAATTTTATTCAAAAAGTTAATGTATGATGCTTAAAAGATACTATAGAGTAAGCACGTGAGAATTCTCAATCAAAATCATTTAAAAGTAAAATTGCATATTGTCATCTAATAACATCAATATCACTATTTATTTTTAAATTAATTTCTAAAACATCATCTGTTAACATTTCGTGTGAAACAACTTCTCATAAATATCATCAAAATACAGTATTTGTTTCTCAATAATATGGTTCAAAATCAGATTTTGTTACACCACATACTGGACATCTCCAATCATCTGGAATATCCTCAAATTTTGTACCTGGTTCTATTCAACTATCTGGATCTCATACACTCTCGTCATAAATATATCAACAAGGTATACATAAATATTTAGTAGTTTCTCAACTATTTTTTTCTGTTTTGTTTGATAAATATGATGTAGCTCTAAGAATTACTACCAAAGCTAATAAAAATATATAAAAATTATCAAACCTAGATGCAAAAGCAACATGAATAATACTTAATAAATATGTTGGATAAACTAGAGATTGTAATATTTTCCATCATTTTCATGAAAGTAATTTAATGGAAACTTTATTCGATGTAATTCATAAAATAAGCATCAAAAATCAAGCTACAACTCAACTTAAAGCATCAAATCTAAGTAATAAATTATCATAAACATATTTCAGGTATGATACATCACTATGATATTTTGTTTGAAAAGTGTATTCAATAGTAAAATATTCTAATCAATGCCTAAAAAAGAAAATAAAACTTATTATTCAGAAAATTTTTCTCGATAAGATAAAATTTTCTCTAATACTTGAATTTTTTATAAATCTAAGAAGCGGACTAACAATTAACGCAAATGATAGGTATAGAAATGCTAGTTTTCAATATATTCTTAATTCTAAATTAGCCTCTCAAGCATTTTCTATTAAAAAATTATTATTTAGAAAGAATGTTGGGACAACTAATAAAGATAAGTAAAAAATAGACTTGATGGTATATAATGTTTCTTCTCTAAAAATATTATTATTAATCTTTATAAACTTTAATAAGATTAATCAAATAGATCAAATGAACAAATATACAAAATAAATTGATGTATAAATGTCTGAAAAGTTAAACTGATGAATACTTTCTAAATCTACAACTGTTAAAATATATAGTAATGGAAAAATAAGCATTCAATAAAAGATATTTAAAATTGTCATTAAATATTTTTGAATTATTATTTTCATATTTGTATAATTTATTAACTAGCTGTTGTTGTTGTATCTGCTTGATTTGCTGCAGCTTGTTGTGCTGCATCTAGCCTAGCTTGTTCTGCCGCAGCTGCTTGTGCTGCTGCAATTCTTGCTTGTTCTGCTGCTCTAACTTGTGCTGCATCTTTTTCAGCTGCTGCTGCTGCTGCTCTTTGTGCTGCTGCAATTCTCGCTTGTTCTGCTTCCTTAGCTTGAGATATAGCTTGAGCTTCTGCTCTAGACTTTGCATCTGCAGCTCTTTTTTCATCTGCAGCACTTACATTTAAATTTGTAGTTACTTGTGTTTCTTGAGTACTAGCGACTTCTCTAGCAGGAGTGGGTACTTTTTCTTTTACCATAGCAATATCAAAATCACTTGAATCTATATAGACTAAAATTTGTTCATAAACCAAATTATTGATTTCAGAAAATAATAAAATCTTTTTATTATATTTTTCTAATATTGCAACATCTGTAATTTTTATTTTTAGTAATCTAAGAGTTGCTATTTTGTCATCTATTAAAACATTAACTCTATTATATAGATCAAATTTTTCGGCTGAACTATATTTTTTTGCATCAACCCTTGTTAAGAAGGTAGCAAATCTTTCTTTAATTACAAGTTTTTCTTCATCACTTAATTTTGGAGCAACATCTTCAACTACAATTTCTTGTTCAGTTTCTTGTTCGTAAGATTCTGTATTTTGAACAACAGTTTGAGTATTTGACTCTACTTGACTAGTAGATGTAACTGAAGTTGCTGTATTAGCTCAACATACAGTTCTTGGTTCTTGTACTTGTTCACCAGAAGCCGTAGTAACAGTATCATAAACAGTAGTACAAGTTTGATTTGGATTTGATATATTTGCAGTATTTGTAGTAGTCGTTGTCCTAGAAGTATTAGAATAGTTTCATGATTCTTTTTCATATCAACCACTCTCTTTTTCTCCACTTTCTTGACCACCACTTTCTGCATATGTATTAGCAATAAAAGAAATATCCAATTTTTTTACTGTCCAAAAACTATTTAAACTATCATCTTGTAGCGATACTATTCAACCAAATGACATAGAAGATATAAAAAATATACTTCAAACAACTATTACTCTAATAAATCATTTCTTCAACTTCATAATAAACCTTATATTATATTTTAAAATATTGCTACATTATATTTCTAAACTGTAAGAGTAATGTAAGAAAAAGTTAAAATATTTATAGCACAAATTAAATAAATAGCAAATGTATATATTATCTAGATATAGATAATATAAATAAAAACAACTTAATATAAGTTGTTTTTATTTTTTTGTTATTTAGGCATTTTTTCAGAACATAAGTACCAATCTTTGTGTTCATATTTAGCTGGATTAGATTTTGCTTGTTCTAAATTTTCAGCTGGTGGAACTATAACATCTGATCAAAATAAATCATTATTTGGCCAGTTAGCAGGTGTAGCTCTTTTGTGAGTTGCTGTCATTTGTAATGAATCAACTAACCTAAGAATTTCATCTATGTTTCTACCATTAGATAGTGGATAATACATTAAGGCCGCTATTTTTCCATCTGGATTTATTACAAATACAGCTCTAACAGTATGAGAGTTATCAGCACTTGGTTGTAGCATACCATAATTTACTGCAATTGAAGGATCAGCAATTATAGGGAATTCTATATCAACATTAAGTTTATCTTTTATATTATGAACCCATGCTATATGTGAATGAATACCATCAACTGAATAACCTATTAAATCTACATTTCTCTTATCAAATTCAGATTTTTTATCTTGAAATCCTACAAATTCTGTAGTACAAACTGGTGTAAAATCAGCTGGATGTGAGAATAAAACTACCCATCTACCCTTATAATCCTCTGGGAAGTTAATAGCTCATGTAGTAGAAGGTCCAGAAAATGCTGGAGCATTTTCACCAATTAAAGGAATTCTTGGCATATTTAAATTATTTTCCATGTTTATCATAGTTAAGTTATATAAAAAGAAATATAGCTCATATAATAATCATTTATTTTAAATAAAAATCATAATGAGAATAATTCTCATTTAGAGAATATTACTTTTTTGTTTTATGTCAAATTTTAAATTTTAAAAAAGAATTAAATATATTAATTTAATTCTTTTTTGGTATTTTTTCTGGACTTACTTTTAATCCTAAAAAATTAAAAACTCTCTGTAGCTCCACTAAACTTACTATTGCTCATTTATGATCTCAAAGACCATTTTCTCTATTAAATTTTCAACCAGGAAAATTTTGTAGATAACTACTCCATGTACTATTTCATTTTGCTTCTCAAAAATACCATATTCTATTTTTTTCATATATATTTGATTCATTTGCTAATCTATCTTTATAGCTTGCTAAAAGTAATCATAACCCTATTATTTCTTTTTCATCACTAGCTACTTTTAATCATAATATTTCAAACATCTTCTTTAATTCTATAGGATTTGTTATAGTTCCCTGTTCATTTCAAATTTTATTATCCCTATTAAATTCTGTATTTGGATATGATACTAATTCACTCCAAAAGCGAGCTCATCTTGCATAAGCAAAATACCATATTCATTTTCTATTATATATATTTGCTTCTTTTTCTAATTTTTCTTTCATTAACTCTATTATTTTTCACCACCTTACTTTTTCTTGTTTAGGAGTAGCAACTTTTAATCCTAATTTTTTAAACATCTTCTTTAAATCATTAGGATTACTTATAGCTCATTTAGTACTTCAAATTTTCCATTCTTTTAAAGTCCTAACATTTGGAAAAGATGGTAATTCAGTCCATGTATTACTACCTTTTGCATCTCAAAAATACCATATTCCTTTTATCCTATATATATTAGCTTCTTCTGCCAATTCTTTTTCTTTAGCTTCTATTATTTTTCACCACCTTACTTTTTCTTGTTTAGATGTAGCTACTTTTAGTCATAATTTATCAAACATTTTACTTAATTTCCTTGAATTTGAAATAGATCATGAGGCATTACAAATATTGTGTTTTTTATTAAATTCTGTATTTGGATAGTATTGTAGAAATACCCAAGAATCTATACCTTTTGCATCTCAAAAATACCATATTTCTTCTTCTTTATATATATTTGCCTCATCTGCTAACTTTTGTTCATGTTTTTCTAAATTTCTTCACCATCTGTCAGTTTCTTCTTGCTCTGTTGCTACATTTATTCATAATTTATAAAATAATATTTTTAAATCTCTAGAATTCCTTATAGATCATCTTTGGTCTCAAATATCATTATCTTTATTAAATCATGCATTCGGGAAATTTCTTAATGCTGACCATTTATGAGCTCAATATGCATCTCAAAAATACCATTTTCAATCCTCAAAAAATATATTTGCATCATTTTCTAGTAATTCCTTTTTTGATTCTAAAAATTCTTGCCATTTAAGGATATCCTTTAAGCTTACTACTCACTCAACATTTTTATGTGCAGAAATTTTGAAATCGGCTTTTAAACTATCTTGATTTTCAGTTAATATAGCCTCTTTTAAATTTTCTAAATATTTTTCAGAATATGGAATTTGTTTAGCAACTAATCATTCTATTTGTTCTCATTTCTCATAATTCTCAAATTTTTCTATCCTAATAATTCAATCATAAACAAAAGTAGCTTGTCATATCTCATCAGAAATAAGAACCGTCTTATCTATATTTCATTCAGAAATATAAATTATTTTATATGGATATTGTCTCATTATATCCTTATCTATTTTTTCTTCATATATAAGCAAATCTTCTATATTGATATTAATTAGTAATAATATATTTAAAAATTGTCTATACTTATCTACACTCTCTTTTCCCTCTACAAACTCTCAAGATCATGCTTTCATATTAGTTAAACATAAAGCAGGTAGAATACTAAATTTTAATTTTATTATCTCTTTATCTAATTTTTGTTCCAGTGCATCTAAAAACATATTTAATAAATCATCTACATCTTTAAAATCAGTCTCTCAAAAATACATATTTTCATATCTCTTTAAAACCTTAAGACCATATTCTCCATCTATTTCATTTTTTTTTCATTTATAGGATTCTTTTGATAATTCTACTAATCATATAACTTTATCTAAAAATAAATCTTGTGCAGATATAACATCTTCACTAGAAATAATTTTTTCTATTTTTTTAAGATTATTTAATAACTTTGTTCTATTTCTTTGACTTAAATATACCATAATAACTGAAGTATTTAATTAATTGTAATACATTGCTATTATTTTAAGTATTAATTTCTAATTGTCAAGTATCTGATTTCTATGTTTTTTTTCAAAATAGTCTTGTATTAATATAAATTATAAATATATTTTTTTCAATTATTTAAATAGATATACAAAGATGAAATTATTAACTTGGGATGATATTCTAAATATTGATGAAAAAAGTATTAAATTAATATGATATTGAAGCCTATTAAACGAAAATACTCACCATGAAAAACATAATTATAAAGCAGTTATTTTTTACTGATTCAAAAGAGTTTATAATTTAAAAATAATAAATGATTTTATAAATAAAAAATCTGTTAGTTACTTATGACAGTATTGAATTACATGTGAAGAAAAAATAAAATCTCTAATAAATAATAATATTTGTGCTCTAAACTGTGTATGCACATGAAATACCAGTGAGATCGTTAATTGATTATGCTTAGAAATAGAAAAAAATGATTTATTAGATTATAGTATTAGAGAAAAACAATATAATTTAGTGGAAACAAAATATGATTATGTTTGCCCTAAAACATGAAAAATAGAAAAAACTACTGAAATAGCTTATGTATTAGTTGCAAAAGATGAAGAAATAATAGCAAATTGAATTCCATTTGATAAATATCATTCAAATACTAGAAATTGAGCCTATAAATTATGAGAATATTTCTGAAAAATGTTTGACGAAACAACTTATAATGTATTATGAGAATTAGTTAAAAAATAGAGAAAAATAATTATTTTTCTCTATTTTTTTAATTCTAAATTAATTTTAGAATTTTGAAGCATATTATATTCTAATATTAATTCTTCTAAATTTCTAGTTCAGACCTTATCTAATATCCTTTTAAAATGTTCAGAGTTTATATATTCAGATTTAATATATAATTCTACTATGCTTCAACTAATAGCAACAAAAAAATACTTTGTATCTAATTTATTAGATTTTATAGTATGTCATAGAGTTCTTCTATCTATAATATCATTAAAATAATTAATAAATCATACTACAGATTTCTTAGCGTCATCTAGCACAATTTCTGATTCTACTGTATTAGAAAATTTAAGTTCTAAATTAGCGTATAAATCTTTATCAGTTTTTTCTTTTAACTTTTCTTTTCTGGCATCATTTGAACTTTTATCCACTTCAGGAATATTATATCATAGTAAGCTAATCATTTTATCAAACCTTTTTCAATTTACTGATTTGATATTATAAGTCTCGAATAATCATTTAAACAAATCTATAAAATTTAATCACTCACAGAATTCATACTTATCTCATTTATTATCATATATTTCTTTTAAACTCTTATAATTATTTATTCACTTTGATTCAAAAATATCACATACATTTTCTTTTAATGATTTGAATCATAAAAGATTTGAAACTTTTAGTACACTCATTAAATATATAGCACTATTTTTTGTTTTTAATTTTTTTCTGATAATTTGATCAAAACTTAGATCCAATTTATTAATAAAACTAGGTTTGATTGCCCCTTCTGGATTATTATTTTTCCATTTGTTTATTTTTTTTAGATGGAATACCATATCTATAGTTCTATTTATTCAATTTAATGAGAAGATCTGTACTAATTCCTGATCATTTGGTATTTTACAAATTCTCTTAGTTTTAGTTCACTCAAAAATAACTGAGTTAGTAACTTTAGTTGAAACTCAGTTAATTGTTTGATTTATATTATTTGATTTAGTTACTAAAACTCATTTATCAGTAACAGAAAATTGTCTATCTATAGTCCTCATTTGAGTTTGTTAAAATTTAACTTGTATTTATTATACATATATTTATATAGATGTAAAGAATTATGATAATCAAGATAATATTTGCTTATTGTACTAATCAATATATAATTTTGCTTATAATTTATTAAATAATAATTAATATATGTTTCAAAATATACAAAGTAATGATATCAATAAAATAAAATGATTAGTTAAAGTAGTAATTTCTATTGTTGTGTTAATTATTTTATTCAGTCTCTTAAATCCACTAGTTGTTATAGAAGCTTGAAATAGATGAGTAGTTTTCTCAAAATTTGGATGAGTAAAACCTATAGCTTTATGAGAATGAATTCATTTAAGAATTCCTCTTATAGAAAATATTCAACAAATGAATGTTAGAACACAAAAAATACTTTTTACAAATAGCCCTGAAAAATATCCAGATATAAATAACGTAAGAGCTAGGTTAGATAGTGCTTCAAGTGATTTACAAGATGTTTATGTAGATACAATAGTTACTTATAGCCTAAGCAAAGAAAATGTAGCTAAAATATACCAAAATGTATGACTTGATTATGAATCTAAAAAAGTTATACCACTTATCATAAATAGTATAAAAACTCATACTGCAAAATTTAAAGTTTCTGAAATATTAACAAATAGGGAAAAAATAAAAGAAGCAGTCGAAGCAGAATTAACAGAATGATTTATGAAAGAAGGAATAATATTAGAATGAGTTAGTTTAGCTGATTTTAATTTTAATTTAGAATTTAAAAAATCTATAGAAGAAAAGCAAATAGCAGAACAAAAAATGGAAAAAGAAAAATACGAACTTGAAAGAATAGCTATACAAGCCCAACAAAAAGTTAAGGAAGCAGAAGCTGATGCAGAAGCTAAAGTTAAAAGAGCTGAATGAGAGAAAAAAGCAAAAATATTAGAATGAGAAGGTATTGAGAGCTATAATAAATTAATAAAACAAGAACTTTCAGATTCTGTACTTAATTATAAAACATTAGAAAATGAATTAAAAGCAATTGAAAAATGGAAATGAGATTATCCAACTTACTATATGTGAGGAGAATGATGAGCTATTCCATTAATAAATATTTGAAAGTAAAAAAAGTGGGACTGTTATAAGTCCCTCTTTTTTTAAAAACAAATCAGTAATAGTGGGTCCTCCATGACTCTTCTTTAGGTTCAGTAACCTTCAATGGATGTGGAGAATTGCTTCCAAATAAAGGTGAATTTTTCCCCTTTATTTTTGGTCCTTTATCTACCATTACTTTTTTAAATGTTTTCTTTCCCCCCCCTTTTTTACCTTGACGAACTATATTCTTCTTCTGCTTAGTAATTTTCTTTTGTTTTGCCATTAGTTTTCTCCTAACTTTTGATTTTTTTGGTAATCAAATAATAATAGAAAATAAGTGTATGTCAATATCTAATTTAAATAATAAAAGATAGCAAATATCTATTAGTTTTTATTATTTTAACTACTTAGTCCTTCTTCCACTTTTCAATTTCTAAATCTTTATGAGCAAAATCCATAAAATCTCTCATTATTGGTCATGCTCATGTTAATCAATATGCTTTTATTTTCAGTTCCTCTCAAGAGGTATTTCATGCCCAAACAACAGTAGTGATTGATGGTGTATATCATACTGTCCATAAATCTTTTGGTAATATAGTATCCTCTTCATCATCTATCTCTTTTTTATATTGTTTACTAGAAGTTCAAGTTTTTGCAGCCATTTGTCTACCAGGAATTGCTAAAAAATAATTCCAGCCCCATGGTCTATCATTTATATTTGATAATATAGAATTTATTTGATAAGTATATTTTTGTTCTAATACCCTTTGTCATATTTTATTCTCATTTGTTTCAATAATATTTCATTTTGAGTCTATTATTTTTAATATAGAAGTTATTTCATTCTTAATTCATGAATTTGCAAAAACAGAATAAGCACTAGCTAACTCAAAAGGAGTAATTTGAACAGTTCACAATGCCATTGGTGCTGCGTATACATAGTTATATCCATTTTTTTCTTTAAACTCATTTTTGAAATCTATCAAACTTTTCATTCAAAAAGGAGTTAAAAATTTTATTATTTCTTCTTCCTCTCAAGCTGCATAATAATTTTTTACAGCAGGTATATTTCTAGAATAATTTAAGGCCTTTGATAATGTCATTTTTCACATATATTTTCAATCTGAATTATTTGGTGTGTAATCTCAAGGAAAAGTGAATTTTGCATCAGTAAAAATAGTATATTTAGTAAATCATTCCTTTATCATAGATAACATATAAATGAATGGTTTAAAAGTACTACCAGGTTGTAGTCTTGCAAAAATCATATTATTATAACCCCCATTACTTTTATCAAAATAATCTACTCATCATACCATTGATATTATTTCACCACTTTTATTATCCAAGCTAATTAAAGCAGCATTTTTTGCTCAAAATTTTTCTATATTTGTAATTACTTGTTTTTCTATTAATTCTTGAGCTTTATCTTGTAATAAAGGATTAATTGTCGTATATATTTTATATCAACCTGTCTCAATCTCTTCTTTTCAATATTTTTCAAATAAATTATCCCTAATATAGATTACAAAATGGGGATATCTTATAGCATCTGTGTATTCATTAAACTCAAATCCAAAGGATCAAATTATAGCTTGTTTATATTCTTCAAATGTAATATATTTATCTTCTAACATTCTTCATAATATATAATCTTTTCTTCATGTTTTATACTCTATATAAGAATCTTTATATTCAATAGATATAGAATTTAAAAATAATAATAACTTATTAAATTTAACATTTGTACATCATAATTCATCTACAAAAAAATTATATGATTTTATATTACGATAATTAATTCAGCATATTTTTAAATAACTTCAAGCATTCACTGCATCTAATTTATCAAAAAAAGTAGTTAATTTATTTACTTCATTATCTTTATTATCTAAATCATTTTTTGATAGTATTTTTATAGAACTACCTGAGTTATTCAAAATTAATGGATAACCTAATAATGCATACTTATTATTATAAGGAGATAATCAAGTAGGAGCTTTAGGTAAAGAAGAAAGTATGCTTGATTCTAATATATTTAACTCTGATGCTTTTATTCAAAAATAAGTTTGAGAAGCTTGCTCTACTCAATATGAGTTTCATCAAAAAAATATTTTATTTAAATATAGTTCTAAAATATCTTTTTTATCAAAAATTGAGTTTAGTTCAATTGATAAATATAGTTCTTTTATTTTTCTTTCTATGGTTCTTTCATCTGTTAAATATGTTACTCTAGCTAATTGCTGAGTTATTCAAGAAGTTCAGGAAATACTACTTCATTTCAATAATCAATTAAAAATTGCCCTAATAATTCATATACTATCATATCATGGATTAGACCAAAACCTCTTATCCTCAGAAGCAATAATAGCATTTATCATATTTATATTTATTTCTTCATATGGAACATAAGTTCTTTTTTCCAAATATATTTTATATAGCTCTCATCAAGTTCTATCATATATTATTGATGATTCTGGTAAAGGTATTGTTTTATAATCTTTTACATCAGGAAATGGTCATAAACTATTTAAATAATTTAAAAACAAAAATAATGAAATAAAACTAAGAATTATTAAACACAAAAAAATTAATATAATTTTTGATATTATATTATATTTATTTATAAAAGATTTTGTGTTTGTGTTTAGCAATTTTTTAAAATTATAATCCTTATTATTATGATATTAATTTTTGTTAAAAAAGATAATTATTATATTATAAGTTTTGAATTAAGTAAAATTTTAGATACACTAAGCTATAATTACTAATTCACTGTTCTTAAAGTTAAATTGATTAAATAATAAAGTAGTATATGAAAAAAATAGTCTTTGTTTTTCTTTGTTTATTTGTTCTTTTTTCTTGTTCAACAAATGAAATACATAGTGATATTTCTGAAAAAGTTAAATCATGAGAAGAAATAACAATTTTGGCTTTATGAGATTCAATTACGTATTGATATAAGGTAGATATAGATAAACCATACCCAATACAACTTGAAAATAAACTAAGAGAAAATTCTTATAATTATAGTATAAAAAATTATTGAGTTAGCTGAGATGAATCAGATGATTTACTAGCTAGAATTGATGAAATACTAGAGAATAATATTGAAGCTGATATTGCGATATTAACCATATGATGAAATGACTGACTAAAAAAAAGAAGTACTAGTGAAATGAAGGAAAATATTCTTGAAATAATTGAAAAATTAGAAGAAAAAAATATTATTGTTGTTTTTTCATGAATGAAATTACCTATATTTTTTGGATGGACTTATTCTGATAATTTTGAGGAAGTTTATAAGGAAATTGCCAATGAAAAAAAAGTATTTTTTTATCCATATTTTCTTAAATGACTTTGAATTAGTCTAGAAAATAACCAAGCTGATAATATTCACCCTACTGGAACCTGATATACTATTATTAGTAATAATTTATATGATTTTTTTGATAAAAATGGATTACTTTTTAAATAAATAAAAACAGCTATAATAGCTGTTTTTATTTTAAGCAATATTAATAATTTTAGATACCTCTTCATTTATACCACTCACTTCTGATCTTTCTATGTTATCTATAAGCTCTATTGCATTATAAAGTATTTTATATTGATTATCTTCTAACAGTGAATTATTTCTAGACACGTTGTACGACGATTGATTTAAAGATAATACTAACATCTTTATAGATCTTAATATTTCGTTTTTAGAAATATTAAATTTATAATTTAAAGCCATTTTTCAGTTTATATCGTTATTTAAAGATATTAAAATAACTAATATATTTTCGAGAACTTGTTGATTTATTTTTAATTCAATTGCTTTGGATAAATCTAAATTTTTAAATCTATTTGCTAAATTTGAAATTAAACAACTTATATTAGCTGTTGTATTTTTTCAATTAATTGTTTCTATGAATTTATTTTCAGGAAGAGCACTTCACCCTCAAGCGGAACTATTATCAGACATGTATTAAATATTATTATTATTTGATATAATATAAGGTATGATTAACTATTGTCAAGCCCAGTTATAGTTTTTAAATCAAAAATTTCATTTAATCTTTCATTAGAATCTGTATGTATATCTATAACTTCAAATCAAAATTTACTTGCTTTTTCACTCACAATATCACTATATCTCAAAATCCAATCTGCAACAACTTGTGAGTTTCTTCATACAAATGTTCAAGGATCTAAATCTAGTGAATTTATTATACTCTTAAAGCATTTTCTAACCATAAAAACAGTTTTATAATCAGATGGATTATCAACTTGATTTAAAAAATCATAAACACTTCTAGGAGTATTTTGTACTCATTCAACAACTATATTTTCTCAATCAACTAACAGACTAGATATTATTTCTGAAAAAATATACTGATTTGCTTGAAATTCCATAGATAAATAGGCATCAATTCATTTTTCTTTTATTATTTGTTCAAAAGTACTTATCTCTATATCTCACCAGTTATGTTCCCTAAGATAATAAAGTATAGGCATTAACCTTTTTTTATCTTCTAAACTTAAAGAATTAAAAAAATCATTTCTAATATCATCTCATGAATATATCTTAAATCCTTTATCAGCTAGAGACGATGATAATGTAGTTTTTCCTGACCTAGATACTCATCAAATTATTATATTTCACATTCTTATATTATATAAGTTATTATAATTAGTGAATTTATAAAGACATTTATTTATATGTCAATATTTTGGTAAATATAATATGTTCAAATGTTCTCTATCTATTTACATAATAAAAACAGCTATTAAGTAGCTGTTTTATCTTTAATTTTATTTGGAGGTGGCCTATGCCACGATTATAGAACTTTAAGAAAAATTTTAGATAATTTAATAAATATAATTTATCTATTAGCTATCATAAATATTCAAATCACTTTTAATCTCTTCTTCAAATACATTCTTTGGTGTATTTTTTATCCAAATTATAAACTCTTTTAATGCAATATCCAATCATATATCACTCCTTCATTTTAAATATCATACAGACACATTACTCCTAACAGGGTCACTTTCAAAAGTTACTCAGTTAACTCAAATAAAAACATCACAAGTTCATCTTTCTTCTCAATCAAATTTTTTAAGTGTTAAGTAATTATCAGTAAGATGCTCTACAAGAACTTTCAATCAGCCAAAAGATTTAAACTCTTCTATCGATAAAGTATTTAAATAAACATATATATACATAACTTTATCTAGGATATCTCTATAAATAACTTGTTCTTCAAATATTCTTATTTCATTTTGTTTTTGTTGTTCTTCTTTCTCTTTTGATTTTCAAATTGTATAAATTCATCTTTTTA
>Ga0233447_1001253_pt1 | contig 21843 bp, 25 predicted proteins | sample SI_124_October20_3_FD_183014 | JGI IMG/M metagenome (GOLD analysis project Ga0233447, IMG submission 183014) | Seawater microbial communities from Saanich Inlet, British Columbia, Canada - SI_124_October2016_135_MG | ecosystem: Environmental > Aquatic > Marine > Inlet | place: Canada: British...
TTACGACTTCCCAAATAGTAGCGAGAGAATCACTATTTTGAGAATTTAATTTTTTGACATGATCATCAACCTGTTTAGGCAATAAAAATTCACGGTTTTCATTACAAAAAAAGCCTCGAGAAATTCAAGATATGCTTTTCTGGATAAGCCTGAGATACTTTTTTTATAATAGTCAGCCGCTTTTTTATCAAAGTAGGGGGGATCAAAGATGATCAGATCGGGTTTTCCCTTTGCGCTGACAGGCCATAAAAGTCCTTGATCAGATGAAATATCCCAATGGAAGGGTTCGATCTCAGGCCGGGTTTCCGGCCGGTCCATCAGATCAAAGGCCCAGCACCTGCGGCCCATGGCAAGGCAGGTGTCCGGGGTCACGCCGCCTCCGGCCATGGGATCAAGGATCAGGTCATCCGGTTTTGAGAAACAACGAAGGATATGCGCGATCATCTGGGCCGGTATCCTTCCGGGCCAGTCATCCCCGAATCTTTTGTCACAATCATTCCATTCCCACTTGTCCCAGGTACAATATCCCCATCCCAGTTCCTTGAATCGGTCATGATCATTTTTGCCTTCCAGGGCCAGAGACCAGACCATGGGTTCAGTCCAGCTGTGTTTTTGCGCCACCTGGGCAACGGTGAACCCCCGGGTTAAATCGCCATTTAGGGAATTTGCCAGCATTGGCATTTTCCCTAAATGATAATGAATAGTCTTCTGATCCAGTCCCAATCTCTTTGCCATCCTGTCCTGGGGGATGCCAAGGCGGTTCAGACGGAATATTTTGATGTCTCTGTCCATCTGGTTCACAGCGCGAAGATCGGTCAGATATAAGTCCACAGTCTGCCTTGATCGTCCGATGGCCTTTCCGATATCCGTAGAAGTGAGACTTGTGTTCCCCGAATATGCCCTCCGGGCAGTATCTTTCGCCTCATCTTCCGTTAATTGTTTTGGTCCAATGGCTTTTGCGGCAGCATACAGCAGGGGATCATTCCCATCCAGATTCTTTATGATGGCTTTTACCTCTTCCACCCCCGTTGATTTGAAAGCGCTCCATCTGTGAGCCCATTCCAGCAGGCGATACCAACCGGGCTTGTCAGGGCAGGGCTCCACCTCAATGGGATCAAATTTGAATCCATCCCTGATGTTTTCAGAAAATATCCCCACACGCCTGTGATTGATTCCCTTTCTCGGATAAATATCTTCATCAAGGATAATTGAAGAAACAGGGATTTGTTTTGTCTGTTGAGCCATGACGTTTTACACCTGCTCCTGGTAATCATCTTCTTTTACCCCCCATTCGATTAATTTCATGATGTCCCTCCCTTATAATTTTTTTTGTTGTTAAGACCCGATCCAATTCTTAAAGTGTTTTTGTATTATAGATACCGGGACTGGGCCGGGAAGTCATGGGATATCCCGTCCGGCAAACTGTAAATAGGTTTCCAGAACCGGGCGGTCAGCTTCGGCCCAGTCCAGAGAAGCCAGTTCCTCTCTGGACAGCCAGGTCACGGCCGCATGCTCCCGCAAAATGATGGTGCCGGAAATGATGCTGCACACAAAGGGATACAGGGTGATGGTAAAGTCTGGATATGCATGGATCACTTCAGCCAGGGCATGATCCACGGCAACCTTGATGGCCAGTTCCTCGGCAATTTCTCGGCAAAGGCAGTGTTCAGGGATTTCTCCGGGTTTGATTTTACCGCCGGGAAACTCCCACTTCAGGGGCATGGCCATGGTGCGGCTCCGCTGTGCCGCCAATACGCAACCGTCCTGTTCGATGATGGCACAGGTGACGTGTATGTGGTTTTTGTTCATGTCAAGTTTTCACGCAAAAATAACCGGTCACATCCGGTTCATTTTTTTTGTTGAGGTCTTGTTGCCCACAGATGAGCTTCAAATTAATTTGTGGTCTATATATCTGGGTCTATGGACCACAAAATGTTTTATGGTCCATAGATGGACTTTAAAACATCACTTTACCTTCGGCGGTATTTATCAACATCGGAAAAGCATAAGGGAATTTGATCATGCCACTGCCAACCGCCGGGTGGTCCGGGTCAATCGTGCCGGCATGGGATATTTCAACCGCCACACAATGGACATGGGCCGATTACCCGTGTGACTGACATAGGCTGCCGGCCCAAGGAAATAATAGGGGCAGGCAAGCGCGTTGAACGTTTTCTGTTCCCGTACAAACAGCAATATCTGGTAACCCTGTTTTTCGTGGCGGATGTACCGCTGTCCAGTGGGAGAGGTTTCGCTGGTGGTACTTTGGGACTGCCAGTGAAACAACGCCTCGTCCAGGGCATAATCCTTGTACATGGTGGTGGGAGAATACTCTTTTTCCGTCTTGTTCAAGGTAATGAACAGCAGATCTGCCCGGAGTTCCGGCAAAAACTTCACCCCTTCCCGTAACTTTACCCGGTTTTCCACGGTGAGGCACCCAAGGCCGGCCAAAATCTCGTCCCGGGTGTATCGGGCATGGACCGACAGGGGGCAGATAAAGGGCAGATCTATGGGCTGCACAAGGGCGTCTGCCCGTTCCATGAGAACCGCCATCAACCTGCACACCTCATCCATCAACGTTTCATTGGTTTTCAAACGGGATAAATTGCAAAAAAGGGTGGTTTCCGGAGGAGCGCTGTTCCAGATTGAAAAACAGAACAGGGTCAGCAGCTGTTTCATCCCGGGGTCCATGGCATCCAGACAGGATGGATCCAGATGCGATTTTAATACAGACAAAAGCTGTTCAAGCTGCACCGGGTCATTGTGGTGGCAGAACCGCTGCAGTCCCCGTCCCAGCTGCTGCAAAAATATGGTCAAACTCTCGGTGGGGCGTAAAAAAAGCACCGTATCAATTTCAGGAATATCCACCCCCTCGTTGAAAAGATCCACCACACAAAGAAAATTCACATCCCGCTGCTGCAGACGTTTCACCGCCGCCTTTCTGACATCCCGGGCAGTATTGGCCGTAAGTGCCATGGCTGAAATGCCGGCAGCCAGAAGCTTGTCAGCCATATACTCGGCATGGGCCTGGGAGACACAAAAACAGATGCCCCGGGCAGCAGTAATATCCAGCAAAATCTTTCTTGCTTTTTCAATGATCAGCCGGGCACGCATATCATCGCCGGTGATGAGCAGTTTTTCAAGCGCAGTGCGGTCATAACCGCCCCGTTGCCATTTTACTCGGGAATAATCCACAGAATCGCTGATGCAAAAATATTGAAAAGGAGAAAGAAGTTTCTGGTTGATGGCATCGGGCAGCCGGATTTCAGAACAGATCCGGTCATGGAACCAGGCCAGAATGTTCTGGCCATCGGCCCGTTCCGGTGTGGCCGTCAATCCCATCAAAATCTTCGGGGTAAAATAGTTCAGCAGACGCTGGTAACTGGGGGCAGCACCATGGTGAAACTCATCCACCACAATATAGTCAAAAAAATCCGGCGGCACCTGGTCCCAAAGCGCTCTTGCGTTGAGGGTCTGCACCGAGACAAAGAGCTGCTCCAGGTGGTCAGGCCTGTGGCTGCCCACCCAAAGCTCTCCAAAATTGTGGTCCCGTAAAATATTCCGAAATACCCCGAGGGATTGAACCAGTATCTCCTCCCGATGGGCCACAAAAAGAAACCGCGTTTGTTGGGGGCGGTCAAAGGATCGTTTAAAATCAAAGGCCGCAATGAGGGTCTTGCCCGTGCCCGTGGCTGCCACTACTAAATTTCTGCACCGATGGTGCAGCGCTCTTTCCGCTTTCAGGGTGTCCAGAATTTCCTGTTGATAGGGATAGGGGACAATATTAAAAAAGGAGAGCTCTTGATCTGCTGTGAATGCGCCGCCGCCCCGTTCCTGGTTCAGGGCCCGTTCCAGGCGAGGCAAAGATTCCAGGGAGACGGGTTCGAACTCCCGGGAGCGCAGATAGGTCTCAAAGGTGGCATTGATTTTTTCCCAGAGATGGCCGGATTCCTGCTGGCACAGTTTTACATTCCACTCCAGACCATCGGTCAATGCAGGATTTGAGATATTGGACGACCCCACATAGGCCGCACCAAAAGCGCTTTTCCGGTGAAAGATATAGGCCTTGGCATGGAGGCGTGTCTGCCGGGTATTGAACGAGACCCGAACTTCGGTATTGGGGAGCGAAAGTAGAAATTCGACGGCCTTAAGATCTGTTGCCCCCAGGTAGGATGTGGTGATGACCCGCAGTTTGCCATGCCGGGTCAAGGCTTTCAGTTCATCCTTGATAATGCGGATACCGCTCCATTTGATAAACGAAACCAGCATGTCCACTCCGTCGGCATGAAGCATTTCCTGCTTGAGCTGGGAGACCAGGGAAGGGTCACCGGATGTGGCCGTGAGCAAAGCCCCCACGGACAATGGTGTTTCCGGTCTGGGGGAATTGGCAAGGGCAGGATCAAGGACCTGCAGCAGACGTCTGCCCTCCAGATCAATGTGCCCATGGCCCTCCTGATCTTTTTCAATGGAGTTGCAGGCCAAGGAGATGAGTTCATTGCACACGGCAATCTGTTTTACAAGTTTGTCACGGCCTTTGACCCGTGCCAGGACGCCGGAGAGGTATCGTTCCATGTAGCGGGCCAGTATGCCGTGGCTTTCTTCGGGGTCCACCCGGGTGGTGATGCTTTTGAGCCCCTTATCCAGTTTATCCAGCTCTTGCTTCAGTGCCTGGGTGATCAGTCGTTCGTATAATCCGGGTTGGATGGCCATGGGTTAATTTCCTGAAATATTATTTACAGGGGTCTCCGCTTTATAAAGGATTAACTTTGCTCTTCAGCGGTCGCGGCTTTTTGCGATCCGTTGCAAGAGCGTTGTTGGAAATCCATATTAGATTCTTAAAGTGCTGTTTTTGGGGCCCAAAACGTTAACCTAAGCCAATTTCCGGGGTATTTTTCCAGCATGCCCGGCTGTATTTTTATTATTGAGTTTTAATTTTTACACCCGCACCTTGCAGCCAACAGCACTTATGACAACCATATTTCTATATTGCTCAAATCAAGTTGCTGGTCACAAGGCAGATCTTCAGGATAATTTCCGCTTCGGATTTTTTCTAAAGATATATTTCTGGTTCTTTTCTTTTCTGACATGCTATTTGTAATTGTTCGATTGCTCCGTTAAAATGTGGATCTGTCATTTGCTTGGCCTCTGTTGGACAGTTTTTAATACATGCAAAACAGATTATACATTGCCATTTGTCTATCTGGGAAATATCTTCAGAATCAATCGCTTGAGTCGGGCAAACTTCTGCACACAGGTTGCATTGGGTACATTTATCTTTATCCGTCGCAGGGGTAAAGGATAATGTGTTACGAACCTGCTTGATCATATTTAGATTTTCAGGTTCAATATAAGGAATATTTCCAGGGACACTTATTTTTTCTAACTCCTCTAAAGAATCAATGGGTTTAAGTTTTTCTCTAATTTGGGAACCAAAAGCCTGTGCAGCTTCAATATCATCCACATCAGGCCTTGCATGAGCAATTGGCCGTGAAGAATTAGAATAGGAGTGCTCGGCTATGAATGCGCCTGCTGCAACGGGTATGAATCCTTGCTCCACTGAAATATCATGAAGCTCTATTAGCGCATCTTCATATTCCCGATTACCATAAACCACAGCTAATACAACAGGTGTATTTTGAACACTTAATGTTTTCAGAAAAGGGACCACTTCTTCGGGAACACGACCATAATAAACCGGGGTAGCAAGAATGACCAAGTCATTTTTAAAAACAAAAGAATCTTTTTCCCGTATAGACCGGCTTGTACAGTCCATCATCTCTATTTGTTCTGACTGCATACCTTTTGCAATATTTTTTATGATTGTCCCGGTTGTTCCGGTTGGCGAAAAATATATACAAGAAACTGATTTTATATCCATTTGCTGTCTCCCTTTATAGTTATAATGAATACTCAAAAAAATGATTCTCACACGGCTGGCCAAATGCGATATACATTTTCAGGTCCTCCGGTATCATTATAAAAGAGGCTTTTGACTCGGAGGCCATTTCCAGTGGTTTTGTATCATCAACATGGTTACAAATAGAATTTGGATAATTGTGGTGGTCAGACAAAAAGTCCATTGCTTGATTCACCGTGATATCTCCAAAAGAATCTGAAACAATTTGCCGGAGACGGTCTGCACGGCCAAAAGAATCCTGAATATATGTATATGCCAGGTCATTTTCTTTGTATTTTTCAGTTTCATAATGATTGGCATGAACCAATGAATAATTTTCCGGCTTTAAAACGGTATAATCGTCATATACACTTTCAATTCCTGCCATATTACCGAACCTGTCTGCCAAATGGTAATAGCCTACGCCTCTTGAGACCTTTCCAAGAATATCCATTGCGGTATCAAAAGTTTGCTGACGCATGGCTTTCCAAAGATAGATACTCAAAGGAATGTGTTTTGTCACCGGACCCATTGGAGAGATCGTCAGGTTGGCACAATTACCAATCCCGGCAGAATTAAGATAGTATGTGCAATTGCCCAGAAAACTTAAACTTAACTGCTCCAAACCGTTTGAATGTGTAATATGAAGAAGGTCAATAGGGGTATCCGGGTGCCAGTCGATATTCTGCCCGAGTATTGTCAAGCTGTTCCGGGTTGCCGGCCCGGTAAGTGCAAAAGAGGTACACATCCCTGTTATTTGTTGATAGTTCATTGAAATCTCAAGGTAACTTTTTAGTGCAAAAGATTCATCAAATGAAATTCCAGAACCATCAGCAATGCCCTGCACCCATTCAATCGCGTCGGGATCAAATGCCCGGACATTTTCAAGATATTTATCTGCCGCCTTTAATACGCCATCTCTGCTTGCTTTAAAGAACCCCTTTTCAAGTGACTCAAACATTAAATTGACGGAAGTAAAAATATTATTTTTTGCAAGTTCACCATATTGTCTGCCAATTTCATAGGAAGTGCCATTACATTCTATAATATTGGGTTTGTATGATTGCATGATAATTCCCCTTCTGTTTAAAGTATCTTTTCCTGAGTACAAATTTCAGAAAGTAAGGTATTCAAATTTCTCAGGAATGTATTGTAAAAATGCGACAGGCCCTTCATTTGTTTATATGAAGTGGGGACTTACCGGATAAGGATTTAAAATCTTTTATAAAATGGGACTGGTCAAAATATCCAAAATCATGAGCAATATCAGCCAGATTCTCTACTTTTCTGATCTCTTTAAGTCTTTCGACTGCATTTTGAAATCTTACGAGCCGGATAAATTGTTTTGGTGGTATACCCAATATTTTTAAAAATTGCCGTTCAAGTGTTCGGGTACTCACATTTAGAATACGGGCCACTTCACAGACTTTTAGCTGCCCGCCTTGAGATTCTATCAGCTCTGCTGCCATGCAGTAGATATTATTTTTCATCATAAAGGACAATTCCACTTTATGAATCAAACCCTCAATAATTTTTTGCCTGGCATTAAAATCCTTTTCAGCCCAAAGTATTTCACAAAGATTATCCGAGTGCATACCAAAAACCTTAGGAAGTTGAATCATTGTATTAACAAGATCCAAAGGCTCAATATCCCAATAATCAGGGACTCTGCCGACTCTAAAACGAATTGTAAATAGTTCAAAGCTGTTAACCGGGACAAGGGTTCGCCTGGTATATGGGCCTGCGAGAACTGCCAAACACATTTTATCCGAAAGCAGAAACGCAAGATCAAAATATCCATCCGGAAGTATTTCGTATTTCCTTGCGACACAACCTGAACCCCCAGGTAGAAATTTATATTTCTCAATGATTTTCCGAAGTGAGTATTTTGAAAAACTTGTAATTTCTGTATTCAATTTTTATTTTCCAATCATGGCGGTGTTAAGCCGCCGAGAACTTTGAACATCTTCGGTTTCACCCGTAGCATGTTCGTTGTTGGGATTAGTTTAATTCATAGATTGCTGTATCTGTAGGCAAAAAAAGTTAAGAGGCCCATACAAGTTTTGTGATTAAATCATTGTACCATTTCCATTGACGTGTCAAATATTGGTATTGACCAGCGACGATTCCAGGACTTAAGCCTATCTCTTTAGCAAAAGAAATGATTTTTTGCTTGCTTCTGAGCATAGGAATTACTTCTCTGCACTTGCCAGGAAAAAGGATTGATTCTGCAAATTTATCTGCTCTTTGTTCAACAGAATCATTACTATTATCATTTATATAAATGTTCTTTTTATTATCGTTTACAATATGTCCTGCTTCATGAAAAAAGGAAAACCAAAACTTGTCCTCTCTTTTTCCTCTTAGATTAATGAGGATCATTGCTTTATTGGGATTTATCCATTTTGTAGCCCCGCTCCAAGGAACTTTTTTCATTTCGGGTACTAAAGCAACGGCAACTCCTGCATCAGAACAAAGCTTTTGCATTCGAGGAATAAAAACTTTTGGGTGATCAATCGTTAGTTTTCTTATCTCATTAAGCACAACTCTAAATGATTTTTTGTCAAATGGTTTACATTCTATTTTTTTAGCAATGATTTCTCCTTGACGAATCCAAGTTGCCGCATGCCCTGGGATTGATTCAAAACATTGGGACCTTTGGGCTGCTACTTTAGGTTCAGTCCAAATTTCGTCCCAAGCCGAAACGCTACTCACCCCAAAGAATTTTAAAACTTCTCTGACTTGTTCACTTTTCTCTTCAGGGTGTGCGATTAAACCTCTTTTTTGCAGTTCAGAGACCGGTATCGTTTTAAGCCAATCTAAATTCTTTTTAAGACTTTCAAGTTCCCTTATCTTTTCGAGTTGTTCTCGATACTGAGCCTCTAAATCGTTCCAGAACCTTGCTGGGACACCTGTTACAAGCTCAAGTTTTCCTGCAGTTTCATAGTTTATAGGTTGCTCTCCTTTGAATATCCTATTCAAGGATTGAACAGTTAGTCCGGTTCTTTTCGCTAATTCTTTTTGAGTCATTTCAAGAGATTCCATAGTCTCTTTTAATGTCTCTCCTGGTGGGATAGCATAGTCCGGTGTAAAATCGTATTTTTTTTTATTTGTTCCCATAGTCACCTACTATTCGTGAGTATCTTCTATATCTATAATTTGGATCTCATCAATTTTTGTTTTGTCTAATCCTCCATCCTCTTTCTGAGGGAGGGGTTCATTAATAGGAATAAACAACAAACGGAATGGGTGTTTGAGATCTACTGAGAATTGTCCTTTGCGTTCTCCCGTCAGTTCGTGCAATCTGTGAGGGGGAAGATGTGAAATATCCTCTAGTGAATTTGCTGCGTTTAATTCTGCCATTCTTTGCATAAGCTTGCTACCCCCATTTGCCCCTAATTCTTTTATTGCAACTTTTCGGGTCGAGCAGATTTTTTGCAACTTCTTTGTTCTAAAAAATATATCCATATTTATCCACACCGTCAATAGAAATCATGAACATGTCATGTTAACATGAAAATCTGCGGTTCACCCGCCAGCATTTTCTTTGTTTGAAATCTATAAGGTAATAATCGATGTCTGAAGAACTTTTAAGAATTGACTGAAAAACTGCACCAGCACCATTGGCGTATTTCTTAAATCTGCTTAGGTATTCTGAGTTATCAGTAGAGCTCCAATCACAATAGCCATGCTGCTCAAAGTATTCCAGAATACCTGAAAACTCGAAAATGAAAAGTATCTGCCCTTTGAAATAGGGGTGCTTTTCAATTTTAACGATTTCGTTTCCCCAATCCTCTGATTTGGTGATAAGGTGTGCCTTTATTTTTTCTTCCTGAACCTGCCTGCTGAGGAAAAAGTCAATTGGGTTTTTCGTTCCCTTCAAATATTCCAAAATGTTATTGCTGTATGGAATAAGTTTCTCGATTGATTTTATTGCCCTGGCAACTTCATCAGCCCCGTCAATCACCGTGTTTTCAGATAGGTTGTGTATCACTCTCATCCATTGGTCAATTCCATCAACTTTTCTTTTGTGAGAAATTAAAAATTTAAGGTATGCATGAAACTGCACACGCTGGGGAAGGGTCAAATCATGTTTCAATACGCTTTTAAAACAATGTTCTTCATCAAAATAGTATTTTTCATTCACGTGGATTTGGATTTTTTTATCTCCGTTGCTCAAGGCATCAAGTGCATCAATTAAATAAGAGACCGCATCTTTTGTTAAAATCTCAAATCGTTTGTAAATGTGATAGGTCAAGTTGTCAGTATAATCCTTCAGTTTGCGTGCAACCAAGGTGCCTCAGGTATTCCTGCTGAATATCCTTTTCCGATGCACTTGTCAGGGCATATTCATTTGCCATGATGACACGCACGAAATTCATCAATTCATCATCATAAGAATTGTCTTTTCCATTTACATTTCGGTATTTCCAGAAAAGGTTTGCCCAAATGGTATCAATTTTATGTACAAAGTAATCTTTGGGGGAGAGTATCCGTTCTCCGGCTTCAAATGAGAACTTTCTCTGGTCGGCTTTTCCCCAATCAAGTTTACCAATGTGTTGTTCAAACTTTGCCTTGAAGTTTTCAAAGGTTGTCAGGGGTTTACCCCTTGCATTCATTTTAATATACAGATCATCGGTGAGCTTGAACTCTTTAAGGTTCAGAAAAAGAAAAGTGATGATTGGGTTTCTGTTGTCTACCAAACGGTCAAAAAACTCAGGTTTATCTTTGAATTTTGCATGGATTGCATCAAGCATGGTTAGCATGGACTGGATGGTAGGATCGTTTTCCCATGAAAGGTAATACCAGCCAATGTCCTGTATGGTTTGCGATAGGTTATTTTCCATACCTTCATCTGACGGCAGCAAATTGTCAAAGTCAATGGTATTGGCTATTAATTCATCGCAAAATTCTCTTGAACTGGTGCGGGTTTCATAAGTAAAGTTAGATTTAATTACTTCTCCATCATCCGTAGCCAAAAACTCACGCAAAGTGGCAGTATTATCAGAGATTCCGGCTAAATACCAATGCAATAGAAATAATGTGGTTAATCGCTGTTGACCATCCAAAGGGATGAAATAGGTTTCTCCATCTGTTTCCCTGATGCTTCCATAAACAAAATCCAGGTCCCGGTTGGATTTGTTTTCATCGAGGTAATTGTATAGGGCATCCAAAAAGAGCACCCTGACTTCAGTTGATGAATATCTACCCTGAGCATAATCACGCTGTATTATTGGAATCTCAATCTTAAACTTTTTCTCTGAAAAGAGTTTTGAGAAACTCAAACGTTCACCCGATTGTATTTTTAAATTTTTATTCATCAGTCTTTACTGTTTGTTCAGGTAAATACTCTTTTAAAGTCTGTTTAATGGCAATCATATAATCATTTGCATCATGCTGATTCCAGTACATCACTTCTCCCAGTTTTCTGGAATAAAATTTTAGGAATACATTTTTGGTGCAAATCGGCACGAAAATGCCATTCATATCATTCCCGATAATAGTTTTACGTTTGATGGGAAACAGCGCATTGCCATAACTGCGGTTTGTTTTTGAATCAAGGAGGGCAAGGTTTCCCGATGCAGTCTTTATCCTCGAAATCTGTATCTTCTTCGAAATTTGCGGAAACCCTTAAATACAATTCGTTAAATGGTTCTTCCTCAATTTCATCAGCAGTAATCATTTCCAGCAACGCGTCAGCAATCTCTTTTTCATCCCCTTCCAGTTCATCAATTGCTTTCTGTTGAATTTCAATCTCATCTTCGGCTGAGTAAGCCCTTTCTCCAGTGAAATATTCCAGTACATCTATCAACCAGTCCAACCGATTGCTTCCGGCAATTTGTTTATCAGTTTGCGAACGTATGTGTTCAATGTCCCAGTCTTCATATTTGTACCGGAAAAAAGGGAAACGAATGTCAGCATTCTCAGTTGCCAGTATGGTATTTATATTGAAAAGCAGCAAAATTTTCCTTATTTCTTTTCTGCCATAACTCAAATCGTCAACCTGGTAGTTAACCTGTTTGCGGATTTCATCTTTTAACCAGGATTTAAAAGAAGTTTTCGTTCTTCGCTGCGATTCGTTTTTGATTTTATTGATACTGTGCCCGCAGTCAACCAGAAAGCCAACCAAATGATACAATTTTTTATCATTATACCATTCCTCAAAACTCAGGAAGTATTTTTTGATTGTCAACCACAACCTGTCAATATCTGGTGGGGAATTTTTGTCTTTCTTGCTGGCGAAATAATCCTTTTGAAATTCGTAGAAAGTATAATACACCTCATCATCTTTCGATTTTCCTTTCATCAGGTCAAAGATGTATTCAATGCGGTTGTCGTATTTTATTGGGTTATTCGGATTGTAGATAAAATACCAGAAAGCATTGTTTTGCAAAGTTTTTTCGATGCTGTCCCATTCAGAAGCAATCTGGAGTTGCTTTAAAATGGCTTTGGATTCCTGGAAATTCCCTTTTTGCAAGAATAATGCTTTAACCAACTCGGCATTGGTAAGGGGGATTTTACCAATATTCAGACGGGTAAAAATATCAATGGCAAAATTGTCGGAAGTATTCTCATCACTTACATCATACCAGATTACCTTAACATTTTTACCCGATTCATCATCGTTCAGCAGGGTGGTAAGGAAATTAATCTTTGCGGTACCGTCTTTACCCTTAAACCAGTTTGAAATGGTTGTGAGCCTTTGCTGACCATCCAGTACTTCCCATTCACCATTCATTTTTGAAACGACAATAGGCTGAAGGCAATAAAAAGCTTCTTTGCTCTCGGTTTCACTATTAAGCCTGAAGCTCCAAATATCATCCAGCAAGTTTGTCACCTGCCGGTCGGTCCAACGATAACCCCGCTGATAAGATGGAATAAAGAACTTTTCAGAAAGAAGTTCTGTTACAGGTTTCAATATCAGTTTACTATCTGCTACACTCATATTAATCTCGTTTTCCCGGTTCACAATTTCTGCATCTGTTATGTGCTGTGGCTTGCCAAAATTTCATCATGCCACAGTATCAACTCAATGCAAGCTTTTCAAAATTTAATAACAATACCAAATCAACCTTACCCACACTCGCAAAAAAAGAACACCAAAATAACCGGTGAAATCCGGTTCATTTTTTGGTTTGGAATACAAAGAATATCTTATTTTATTTGATAAATTTAAGGCAGGGTTATTCCTGCAAGCCAATTATGAGCAGTTCTGATTTCGGCTCCATTTGGGAATGTTTTTTCTTTATTTAGCTCTTTTGAAATCTGTAGCATTTTGAGTTTTGGAAAATATTGCTTGAAAATTTCGAAGTTGGGAGACAAGCTTCCATCTTTCCATTTCACCTCCACCATTAATGCCGGGGAGCCGTTCGATGTGATGCAAAAATCTATCTCTTTTCCATCTTTATTTTTCAGATAATAAAGGCTTTTTGTTTCACCAAAACAGTCTTCCCGAAAATGTATTTCTTTTTGTATGGCACAGGCAACCGTGTTTTCTAATTTTATGCCCAGATCACCGATGACCTGTCCGGTATCATAAAAGTAGAACTTGGGCGCTTTTTGAATTGCCCTGGCAATATTTTTATGGAAAGGAGGTACTTTAAAAACAACATACATGTTTTCAAGTATCGTCAACCACCGTTTAACTGTTTTGTCAGAGCATTGCAGATCCCTGGCTAACGAGCTATATGATATGGGGCTGCCCACTCGGGTTTTTAATAATTGGATCAGCGTTTCGATTTGAATAATCTGTTGAACATTTTCAAGATCGATAAGGTCCTGTTTTAGAATGATATCAAGGTGTGATTTTTTCCAGCGATTATAAAACCGGACTGTCCCATTCAGAAATGGTTCAGGGAAACCGCCAAACAATAATAGTTTATCCAGCTCTTTTTCAAGGCTATCTGTTTCTATAAAAGTATTGATTTCTTTTAAATCCAAAGGGTGCATTCTAAATTGGAAAAATCTTCCAGCCAATGAATCGCCAACCTTTCTATAGGTATCAAGTTTGGCACTTCCTGTTACAAGTATTGAGGGCGGGATGCCTTCGGTATCGTAAACCCCCTTTAACCATGATTTCCAGTTTTTAAGCTTATGGAGTTCATCAAAAATAACAAGGGCTTTTGATCTATCCCAGGATTTTTCCTGCAAGCTTACCCTGTCGTCCAGGTTATCAAAGTTGAAATAATCAAAATTATTGTTCAGCATTTTAGACAGTGTCGTCTTTCCTGTTTGTCGCGGCCCAGTCAACAATATAATTTTTTTATCTAAATCTTCCTGAATATATTTTTCCAAGTATCGTTTCATGACATCTATTCTGGCATGTATTCCGAAATAGTCAAGTCTTTTTCGGAATATATGCCGATAAAGTCAGGGTGTAAATCGATAATCAGTGGCTTAACTTACTTTCCAGTTTTTTGGAGGAGGGTCACTCTTCATAGGACAGCAACTCGATTTCCGCTGCTTCCTGTCTGATAGGTATGAGGGCTTGATAAGCTGAAGATGAGTGCCAATTATTCAGCGCCTTTAAATCAGGGAAACGAATGACTACCGTATCATTGTGCTCATGGCTACCGGAAAGGACTGAACAAAGCTTGCCCCTAAAAATTAACGCTGCTCCCCATGGTTCTATTGTAGCAGGCACTTTACTTCGATATTCAGCCCATTTTTCTTGGTTCCTCACTGTAATGTGACCAATAAGGTACGCATTCTTCATTTTTGGTCCTTTCTCCATTTCAAAGTATTGCCTCTTGAATTTTAGAAGAGAGCTTCGATTCATTCCTGCTTTTTATTTTACATGTAAAAAATACAGTTCCCGCATCAATATCTGAATAGTGAAATCAGGGGTTATTTGTTCTTTTATGGTCTTGCCGGCAACTCCCCGGGTGGCAGACCCAAAAAATTCTTCAAAGTCTGCTGGTCGAACCCGATTTGTCGGTTGAGCCTGGCACGATACTTTCCCTTGGTGTAAAGTAACTTTTTCCCTCTTTCGTCTGCCTGAAGGGCTTCGTCCAACACCAAAATAACCGGTGAAACCCGGTTCATTTTTTTGTTGTGACTCAAATCCCAAAATTATTTTTAGTCTTTATATTCCTGGAATCCAGACATCAGTGCTTCAAAACTCTTTGGTTTGTATTTATTGAAACTCTCTTCATCAACAAAAACATAATCATATTTAATATCAGATTGCGCATTGTTAATATCAACACACCACTCGCACAACCTTTTCATTTTGAGCGGTACATCCAGATCTTCGAGTCCTTTGGTTTCAACTATAACTACAGAATTTGAAGACTGTTTTACAATAAAATCAGGATAGTAATTTGAGATATTACCATCGGCATTGACATAATCAATTTGGAAATGAACCGCCATATAGTTTTTCACATAAGAAACAATATCCTCACATTCCTCAAGAAATGCTGCAAATTGCAGCTCCAGGTGGCTATCCCCTATAATCTTATTGAATATGCTTTTCTTTGGAATAATGTATCCTTGTTCCTTCACCACAAACGGACGGGTTTTTCTTAGTTTAATGGTGTCTTTTATTCTTGCATCACCTTTATCCTGAACGGTTAAGGCATTAATCTCTTTTTTAAAAGTTTCAATCAAAGATTTGCTTGCCTCAAGTTCGGACAGATTGCGCAGTGTGTTTAAACTATCCAGGTCAACCCGATCTTCAAACAACTCATTTTTAATAAAAGCCTTTACCTTGCCATACAGCACATCATACCCACTGACCAGACGTAAATCCTTCATGATAACCTGAGAAAAATACCCGATTACCGAGCGATAATCAGTAACAAGACCTGAGTCCAAAACAGTTGTATGGTTGATTTCTCCTGTTGTGATATCTTTGAAGATGATCTCTCGTTTTTCTTCTTCACTAAATGCTTTGTATTTTATTTTTTTATGCCCGAAACCGGGCCACCGACTGCAAGGAGGGAACAAGGTTCCACTGAATTTCGGTAAAAATAACACAGTTCCAAAGTTGCCACAGATTTTGAAAAAGCCGCCCCTTGTGGTCCGCTGGAATGACTGGTTCTATTTAACGGTAGATGTCTTTCCGGTGTCCGACTCTGACGACCCAAATTGTGAGTTGATTATCTTGGATTGAATAAAGAATTCTGTAATTTCCCTGACGTATCCTAAATGTTTCTTGACCAGTTAGTTTCTCACTGCCTGGAGGTCTTGGGTTCGAGCTTAAGTTATGGATTTTTGAAAGGATTTTTTTAAGATCCTTTTTAGGAATTTTTCGAAAGTCCTTATATACAGACTCTCTGAAAAAGATCTCATATTCTGCCATCTTTTTTTAGCCTTTTTAACATGTCAGAATAGCTAATTAGAGGGTCATTCGCTCTAGCTTCAAGTGCAATTATATCGTCAGCATCTTCAGATAAGGCAGCTTTGACGGCCTCATTTACCAGTGTTGAAATAGAGCAGGATGTTTCAACTGCCTTGAATTTTAATGCCTGATGGATGGATGGGTCAAAGTATATTGTAGCTCTTTTTGCTTGTGTTGCCATAGTGTTCTCCTTTATTTCTTTAACACCAACATATTAACGCCATAACGTTATGATGTCAAGTCGATGAGATGAAATAACATCACTCTTCACCAGTGGGAACGAAGCGACAGCGTAGTTTCCATCTGTGTGCAAGAGCATTGTTGGAATTTATAGTGCAATATTCAAGGTTTGATCTCATTTCCTGATATTCGCACCATTTCTCCTTTTTTAGGTTGACAACATGGAAAAATTGAATATGATTAGAGTTCTAATATAAATATTGAGGTAAATATGAAATTATCCATTATTGGAAGAATCGGCATTATATCACAACTGTGGAAACGACATCTTCAAAAGCAACTGGTACCCCATAATATTACTCTTAAGCAGATATACCTGCTAAAGCATCTGATCAGAGTTGATTATCTTTATCCTTCAAGGATTGCAGAACTGCTGTTTTGTGACCGTCCAACAGCATCAGTAATCATCGGAAATCTTTTTAAAACCGGATGGGTAAAAAAAGATCATGACTCGGAAAACAGAAAAAGAGTTCGTATTTCAATTACACTTGAAGGCGCCAAAAAGTTAAATCAGGTCCTTGAGGCGGGTTATCAAGGCGATAGATCATTAGATCTTAAAACCGCTTTAACAAAGCAGGAGATAAAAAGCCTTGATGGAGCATTGATCAAAGTACAAGCAATAATTGAAAAAATGAGATAAAAAATTTGGCATTATAGTTAGAGTTCTAACTTAATGGCTTTTCAATTCAACAATGCTTATCCACCTTAACATTCAACAATTAGGAAAGATAAAAATGATTGGAAATACGGCAGCACTTGCCGCGGCACTATGCTGGGCGCTTGGCGGATTGATAGCAGTTACGCCTGTTAACCGATTGGGAACTACCGGTTTTAATCGAATTAGAATGCCTTTGTCCTTTTTAATGCTCAGTGCTTTAGCATTCTTTACTGACGGGTGGTCCAGCGTCGATTTATCGTTCATTTGGTATATCGTTTTTTCCAGTATTATCGGCATTTTTCTTGGTGACAGTGCTCTTTTTTATACAATAAATAAAATAGGGCCGAGAAGAACGGGCATATTATTTGCTGCCAATGCACCAATGACAGCGATTATTAGTTTTATTGTGTTTCAGGAGAGACTATCGTTTCCTCAGATTGCAGGATGCTCTATTGTTTTATTTGGTGTTTTTCTGGCAATCGCATTTGGAACAACTTCAAATCAGTGTCATAAGTGGGAGCAGGTTAAGGGAAATCTGTTTTTGGGTGTTCTAACTGGATTGTTTTCAGCTTTCTGCCAGGCGTTGAGTGCAATTGTCATCATACCTGTAATGGAATCGGGATCAGATCCGATTTCTATATCTGCACTTCGGGTCGGCATTTCAAGTGTCGTTGTAATCATGTACAGCTGGATAAGGAGTAATCACACCCATTCCCCTAAGTATTCAAAACCTACAATTGGTCTGGTCGCTTGGATTGCTTGTTGCGGTTTTATTGGGATGGGCATGGGTATGACATTTTTATTATTTGGACTGTCAAAGGGAGAGGCAGGAATCATCACTGCCTTAGCAGCAACAACACCCGTTATGATGTTGCCCCTGCTTTGGTTTAAAACCGGTGAACGACCATCTCTTGGTTCATGGTTCGGTGCAATTTTAACGGTGGTGGGAAGTGGAATTCTATTTAACTTATAGATTTGACTTCGCCTTTGATGGGCAACCTGTGGCTTGCCAAAATTTAATATTAACACCAAAATAACCTTACCCCACACTTACAAAAACGAACCACAAACATCTGCGGTTCATCCGTTAGCATGTTTTTGTTGAATTTTTTAGATGTGCTTCTCTATTTGTTTTTCTCAATTTTTTGTTCGAGCTGTTCCAGTTCTTCCAGATCCTGAACTGGGTTCCTCTTTTACTTCGGACCCGGAATCCGATGGCCAGAATCATATCCAGAGCATAAAACGCAACATTATATTTTTTGCCATCGGCAGCAGTTGTAAAGTAATTCTTTACAACTGAAACTTCAGTTAATTCTCCTTCTTTCAATATGTTAGAGATATGTTGACCTATATTTTGCTTGGAGGTGTCAAAAAGTTGAGCGATTTGATTCTGGTTCATCCAGACCATACCGTCTTTGGCATACAGTGAGACGGTGGCTTTGCCGTCTCTGGCGTTATAGATAATGATATCCTGTTGGTTGTTTCCCATTTTCAATCCTTATAATTTGACCCGGTAATTTGCCAGACAGTGTCTGGCATTTTCGGTAAAGCATACTTGATCCATAATTTTACAAAATCTTGCTACAGTCACTCCTGTCCCTCGCATTAATTCGTACTATTTGAAATTATTGATAATTTAGACCTCTTTGGAAAAAGTTATTTAATGGAATTAAGCAGCCTCTTTCCATATATAACGATGGTGAAGCCCTCCAACTCGGGGAAGAGCTATCAGTTTTCCATTTTCCGGTTCAATCTGTATCTGGCGCTTATAAGGGGTATCCTTTGAAAGACCAAGGTGCGTCCTGTCACGGTGGTAATACTCGAAATAATCTGACAAAATGCCTTTCAAATGTGCCTCGTTAAGCATAATTATATGGTTTAGACAATCACGCCGTATGCTACCGATAATTCTTTCACAATATGGATTTTGCCAGGGGCTGTGGGGTGCTGTTTTCACTTGTTCTATTCCCATATTTTTTATGCGGCCCTGGAACACTTTTCCATAAATCCCATCACGATCTCGTAATAAATATTTCGGTACTTTATTCCAGGGACAGGCTTCTATTATTTGCTGGGACGTCCATTGGGCAGTGGCATTCATGGTAACATTGAAGTGAACAACTTTTCGCCGTTCATGCCATAGCACTATGAATACATACAGGATTTTGAAATCAACAGTTGGTACAGTAAAAAAATCTATGGCATAGGTATTGTTCATGTGGATTTTTAGAAATGTCCGCCAAGTCTGAGATGGAGGCTTACCAACCTTATACCTTTTGATCATATTTGAAACCGTCCGCTCAGAAATCTTGATTGTAAGTCGAAAATTTAATTTGCATATCAAAATAATGCTAAAAAATGTGAGGATTATTGTTTCCATAATGCTTGAGGGATTATCAAGCAATACCGAAATTGTCAATGATTTCAGTTAAGACGGATTAATGCGAAGGACATCATAAACCCACGCTCTTTTGATATATTAAAAATCCATAATGCAACACCATTCTTTTTTAATTGATCATTCTTCTTGAACTTCCCATCCAAATTTCTGCGTACAATTTCTATTACATCTTTTTTTCGACCACTGCCTCCCAATTCCCGGAGTGCTTTTCTCATTTCTTTTTGGAGAAGCTTAGGAGATGTCTCATGGACATATCTTTTTTTCAGCCTTCTGTTTTTAACAGAGTGCCCATTTTTTGTCAGCCGGGTTCTTAATCCTTCCAGAACTTCAGTCAGTCGTAGTTCCATTCCTTCCAGTTTTTTTATACTTTTTTCCTGGTCATAAATTTCCAATGACAAAGAACTTTTTAATCGTCTCAATTCATCGGGGATATCGATCTCTTTTTCATTCAGTTTTTCAATAACTTTTGTTATCTCGACAAGCTTTAACGCGTTGGCTTCATAACCGCTCAAATCAATTTTGTCGGATAGCTTTTGAACCACCGTCTCCACAAGATCAATAGATTTGCCGGGATTATCCAAGTATCTTTTTAAATAAGATGCCATATCAAGCCTTTGTATTTTCTAAAACAATATTGCGCAGATCATTGTATATACCGGTCCGCCTGTCCTTGAATTCATATTCCCGAACCGTTGTCAGCAATTTTAAAACTTTTTCAATGCGCACATCATGCTGAAGACAAAGCTCTTCAAGCAATCTTTTATCCTCTTCTGACAGATTCATCATTTATTGTCTCTCCTCTATTAAACTGCGCTCCCGTTGCAATTCTTCCTGGAGTTCTTTCTCACTGGGCAGATAGGTTAGATACTTTGCCGCGAATAATTGTTTGCTTTCATTCAACACCGAATATTTGGCAATGGCTTCATTCTTTTCAGAGCAAAGTACAAGCCCGATGGTGGGATTATCCCCTTGGACCTTGAAATGGGCCTCAAACATTCGCACATAACTGTCCATCTGCCCGATATCCTGATGGGTGAGCTTCCCGATTTTCAGATCAATCAATAAAAAACATTTTAAATGGAAATTATAAAAAACCAGATCAACGTAAAAATCTTCATCTTCAAATCGCATTCGTTTTTGTCGGGCAACAAAGGAAAACCCTTTGCCAAGTTCCAGGAGGAAGTGTTGAAGATTATAAATAATTGCAGATTCAAGGGTGGATTCATGGAGCCTGTCCACATCCGGCAGGTCTAAAAACTCTAAAACATACGGATCTTTGAGAACACCCATGGGGTTCAGGTCTGCGCTGTTTTCCTTTCGCACATCCATTAACATACCCTTTTTATCTTTGCTTGCCAAAAGCCGTTCATAAAACAGGGAATGAATTTGCCGTTCCAATTGTCGTTTGCTCCATCCGCCTGCCACGGCTTCTGCCTCATAGAATTTTTTGGCGGCTGGTTTTTCCACCCGCATCAATGCACGATAATGGGACCAGCTCAGATTGGGATGAAATGCTTTGTTGGATTCAATTAGGTCACCCGTTGGGTGACCCATTGCCGTTTGTTCAGATAGGTCACCCACTGGGTGGCCTATTTCGGAAAGCCGATTTGGATAGGCCAGATAAAAGGTCCTGAAGAGTTTAAGATTGGTGGTTGAAAAACCTTTCCCGTATCGATCCTGAAGTTTTCCAGACAGATCTTTCAATAGTTTTTGTCCGTATGTTGCCCGCTTCTCACCACCCTGAAGTTCCTGGAAAATTTCCCTGCCGATGAGCCAATAGGCGATAACGGTCTGGCGGTTCACATTGCGAACAATATCAGACCTTGCCCGGTCCAAGATGACGGCAATACGATCAAAAAGATGGGTGGGTGTTAATTCCTCTTTTTCACTCATGTTCCCCCCGCTGCTTGTTCGATAAGATCCTCGACTTGTTGTTTGGCTTTTTCAAGGAGTTGTTTGGATTCTTTTTCCAATGATAATGCTTTGTCATAATTATTTCGAATCTCTAATTGTATGGATTGAGGTGCTTCCCATACCAAGAATTTGCGGATATCCACCAAAATCACCGGTGAAATCCAGTGCATTTTTAAGTTGGGATTATCTTCTAACATTCCTGTCCCAGGACGATCACATACCGGCTGATAACGCCCAGGATGTTTTTTTTCTGCATTGCAGAAACCACGCCTGCATTGAAGCGCTGGGATGACATGGGGGCCTGGATAATATGCGTATGATACCATCCCGCCTTTTTCAGGACATCAAGGTAGTCATCTAAGAGGATGCCGCCTTTATATTTTTCTTCT
>Ga0233447_1001254_pt1 | contig 21842 bp, 24 predicted proteins | sample SI_124_October20_3_FD_183014 | JGI IMG/M metagenome (GOLD analysis project Ga0233447, IMG submission 183014) | Seawater microbial communities from Saanich Inlet, British Columbia, Canada - SI_124_October2016_135_MG | ecosystem: Environmental > Aquatic > Marine > Inlet | place: Canada: British...
TACTACTGGCCCCATCATGCAAAATTAAATTCCGAGGTTACAATCATCCTTGAGAAGCGAGGAAAAGCACTAATTATTGATTGTCACAGCTTTCCGTCTAAGCCGCATCAGCATGAAACACATCAGAGCAAAAGTAGACCAGATATTTGTATTGGGACAGACCCATTTCACACTCCAGACTGGTTGACGGAATCTATCAGGTCAGGCTTTTTGAATAGAGGGTATAGTGTTGAAATAAATCGACCATTCAGTGGTGCATTAGTGCCGATTAATTTTTATCAAAAAGACAGAGCAATTTCATCAATCATGATTGAAATTAATAGGAGACTTTATCTAAACGAGGATACTGGTCACAAGCGGTCTTCTCTTTTTGATGTGAAAAATGATATAGACGGGGTTGTCGCAAGTTTAATAAACACATTTAATGAGCAAAACTTGGAATAACATCACTCAACGATACCACCACCTTACTTTTTATCTTCTATAGGATGAAAGGCAAGCCCCTCTTATTTTCAACTCAAAGTTGTGCAAAAGTTTGAAGGATTGACTATGGGATTGGGGACACCAAAAAATATTGAGGATGGTGCGTCCATAGTAATGGATGCAATGTCATCGGATCAGAAGCAGCACTTGGCCCACGTCAGTGAAGAAAGCCTTATCAATGAGCATTTTGGATTTGGTATGTGGGTTCGAAATCTTCTTGGTCATTGGGTTCCTCCAACCGATAAAGGCCAATATCCATGGCATCCTGATGATATCTCTAGCCAGATTACGGCTATAATTTGGCGGAAGCTTCAGAGCTAAAAAGAAAGATTGCAATGTACCCGAAACCAGACCGCTCAGACCAAACTCCAAACTTTGTTAAATCTGCTGAAAATGAAGCTCTAGATATTGGGTGGAATGAGGGGAATCTATCTGATGGACGCCAGTATCGCATCGAAAGTTGGGCAGAAGACCAAATTACAATGCTGACATTCTTTTTTTCCACATCTGGAATTGATAAATACACAGAAGCAATGCTCAAAGAGTTGCTAGTGGAAGAAGAACTTGTCCAGTTTATTAAGAAGGATGCTCCTGTATCTGGCTTCCACTATATTGATGCAGGCGGAAACGAAATGTGGTCAGTGAATGTGTGCATCAGTACAGAAGATGAACTATTTGCCAATCTTCTATTAAGCCTTCACATGTATATATAACTTGATTATGCCTGAAGTTCTGTCAATTCACAGTGAGGATATTTGAACATTGGAGCGCACATCTAGAGAAGGAACGCTCATGATGTGGAAAATCCGGACAACTTCGGACACCGATTCTGGAAAGATTCGGACACTTTGGTGGTGTCGACCGGAATAATATTTAGAACCCCTTGGGACTCTTGTTTGTACACCGCCCAGGACTCTAACCTGGGATTAGGTGTATATTAACACTCCAAAGTCGAATTATACTTTCCAGGAGGTATCCACGAAATAACTTTCAGCATATGCGATCAGAGAAGCCAAAAAATATTGAAGAGGCTGTGTTAATTGTTCTTTCAGAAATGTCATCTGAGCAAACTGAACACCTGAGACAAATCCATAAAGAGGATCTAACATATGAGCATTTCGGTTTCTCACTTTGGGTTCGAAATCTTCTTGGTCATTGGGTTCCTCCAACCGATGGATATAAATACGATTCACATCCTGATGATATCTCGGGAGTTATCACTCGAATTGTATGGAAGAAACTCCGGCAGGGGCATTAATTCAAAGTTGTCTGATGAGAAATGACTTTTGCTCCAATTTGAACGGTTCGATGGTATCTGGGTCAGCAATATGGAGGGTTTTCAGATGAGAACGATCAGCGAGAAAATGAGTGACTTACTTAAAGGGCTTGATGAATTAGGCTATGGAGAAGAATACAATCAAGCCGACAATTTTGATAAATTTATTGAACTTATGACTTTGCGTAAGGAGATCTTTGGAGAGTTTGTCTGGAATCCTGGAAGAGTTATCAAGGCCGATAATTCAGAACACGCTGAACATATTCGATCGATGTTGTCGAAATTCTGGCTTTCATTAGCGGAAGAAGAGAAAATTTTTGATGAAATGCTATCGGGGGGATTCGATGGTATACTCGCAAATATTATAGGTGAATATGTCGAAAGGTTAAAAATGGTCAAGCCTATGGTTGTTTGCATATCCCCAGGGGATTATCATTTTGATTCATTTTATAGTGAAGCCATAAATGCATGGCTTTCTGGTGCTGGTAGAGCAGCAGTTGGGTTGTGCGGTTCAATCCTTGAAGAAGTACTTTTTACGGAGTTGTCGAAAATTGATCGAGAGATCGCACTGACATTTAACGTTAAAGGAAATTCTATCGCAAGTATTCAATCTCTTACGCTCGATAAACTAATTACTCTGGCGAAAAAGAAAGGATTAATCTCTAATCAAGATGCAGATATAGCACATTCAATAAGACTATTAAGGAATGATATTCTGCACGAAATGAAAGGGACCGATGACCAAGAAACTCTGGAAGCGCTCGATAATACGAGGAAGGTTATTGAGGCAGTTCTGTCAGGCTCGAATTACTATTGATTTACATTCGATATCGTCAGGTCGCGTAAAATCTTTGAAAAATCTCGAAGGTTTCTAAACTTTTCAACGAATCTGACCCAAATATTTGTCGATGAACAAAAAAACAAGAAGGATTATTCAATTATGAATGACCAACAGTCTGAACCTATCAAAGAAAAAGATGAGCTAAAAGAATTCAGGGAAAAAATAAAAAACATCATCTGGACGGGGCTTGGTAAATATCTGCCCCCACAAACAGAAATAACTATTAAAACAAAGTACGGGCAAGAGGATAAAAAGGATAGACCGGAGGCTGAACTAAAACTATCCATTCTGGAACAGAAAGGGAAGTGGATAAAATTCAAATTTACTGATGGTCCGAGTATAAAATGTGGTGTCACTCCGACGGGGAATCTCGAAACCATAGATTTACATTATAATTGGCAGATGGGATCACCTGATGCCCTAGGAAACAACATATCTGATGGATTTCAAATCAGATATTCACATGCTGATACCGTCTACAAGTACATAGATGGAGAATCAGAAGATTCAGAATTGGAACCTGACCCTGAAATTAGAAAAATAATTAATCTAGGCGGCGAGATAAAATACCTGGCTGATGCGTGGTTTCCGTCACAGAAGGATTTGAAGGATTTAAAGGATTTAAGGATTAATATTAATGGCCGGTCGAGTGATTTTTCAAAAGCTTTAAAAGAGCATTGGATCAAGTTCGAAGACGGAGTCTGGAAAACCAATCCACCTGAATTATTACATAATGTGGAGCCAGACCCAAAGGCATGGGCTGCATTCGTTTTCACAACCATGCTTCGTACAATAATCATCAAGGCTTCCTTCTTGGGTGAAAATGATCCTAGTAATGACAAAAATAAGGAGCAAAGACTTGGTCTCCCTCATTACTCAGAATATACACCTACGCGACCGGTAAATTTAGATACGTCGGCATGTAAAAATGCGCTTGAAGCCAAAGGGCTCTACTTTCCATGGCATATCATCGAAGCAGCCTGTTCATCCTTAAATGCCGGGAAACACGTTATATTTACTGGACCTCCGGGATGTGGTAAATCTGAGCTGGCACTTCATCTTGCCGAACAAGACGGGAAATCAGTTTTACCTGTCACTGCCTCACCCGCCTGGTCAACCAGTGAATTGATTGGCCGGTATATGCCATCGACAAAAAATAAGAGTGCGAAATATCTTGAATTTGAACCGGGCTTTTTCTTGCGCGCCATCGACAACGGAAATCAATGGTTAATTATTGATGAGCTCAATAGGGCTGATATTGATGCCTGTTTCGGTGAACTCTTCAGTGTCCTTGCTGGACAACCTGCTTTCCTACCGTTTAAAGAAAGTGTTAATGAGGGTGATTTGGATGAAAAACCCATTCTAATTTTACCTGCGAAACTTGATGAGAGCCAAAAAAAGCAATTTGATGATGCTTCTGATCAATATAAGAAATATCCTGTCGGTGCCGATTTCAGGATCATTGGCACTATGAACGATGCAGACGCTTCAAGGTTACATCAACTCTCCTTCGCATTCCAGCGACGATTTAATATCATCAGAGTAGATGCACCAAATGCAGAGACCATGAAGGATATAATTGAGAAAAAACTCAATAAAGCCAAAGAAGATGTTAGAACGTCACATACTCGACAATTTTATCACAATTTTAAGGGTAAAAACAAGCAGAAAGACGGTGAATTAGGAGATGGGCATTATAGATACTTGAAAACCCAATTGGAAAATCTATTCGCAAACGAGTCCGAAGATTTAATTCAAGAAAGATTCGTTGGTGTTGCCCAGGTTGGTGATATAATAAATTTTGTTATTGAGGGGATTTCAGTAAAGGCCGAATCTATAACCTCAATGAAAAAGTTAATTATAGGAATATCTAAGGACCTTGAAAGTTTAATCAATTCATATATAGCTATCGGCGTTGTGATGAATGTATTTCCACAGCTCACAGCCCTGATAGATCGCCCTAATCAATTGCAAGCTGCTCTTAGAATAATATCTGGAACATTTAAGAATAAGAATGTGAATATAGACATGTATCGCATTGGAGAAATTGAGCAACACAAGGATGGTAAAGAAGGGAAAGGACAAGGAATAACGGTTGAAGCAACTGGACGCACGATTAATCAATATCTAAAGGATGAACTAGAGCGCCGACTCCAAAATAGCGGAATCAACGAAGAGGTATTTGATATTTTCGAGAAGGAAACATCCGATGACTGAAACATCTACGGATGAAAAACTGTCTCCCATTGTAAGTGCATTTGTTAATCAGGTTCAATGGCTGGCTGACAAATACAAGCCGAGCAAAGGCGATGTCCTTTCCTGGTTAGCTACTCGGCTTAAAGGTGAATTTCGCGAGGAAGTGCAACGATTGCTACTGATCGACCATCCTCTACGAAAAAATACTGAAAAGCTTTTAATCGAGTTTCTGCAAAATGTATCACTATCGCCCGCTGTATTAGTTAAAAGTTCTGACACTATTGGTAGACAGACCAATTGGGCCAGAACTTTTTCAGATGCGATTTCCGATCGCCCTACAAAGTACTGGAACCAGGAAAAAGTGCTGCGGTATGAACCAGATGTTATTGGAGCACTAAAGGCTATTGGACAACGATGGCTTGACGAGCTTAATGAAGCCATTCCTGAGGAAAGATTCAATTCAAGAATTGAACGCTTAAGTGCATGCCTGAAATTTGCCGGGAAATATCCCGGCAGGAGCAATATGTACGATGCAAATATCCGATATAAACTGAGCTGTATCCCCAAAGGTGAAAAACTTGCGCGCAATCTCACCCGTCTCAATCATTTGATGCGGCAGAAAATAAACGATGATGAAAAATATGATGAAATCGAGCGTATAGGCGAAATTTTTAATGACCATTTCAAAGGCTTAAAACCTGAAAACGCTGATAATCTTCTTGAAGTTATTGCTACCCTCAGTGTGGGATTCGCTCTAGTGAAGTTAGGATGGAATTTTGAAACAGAGGCTTATAATCTGGCCTTGAAGGAAAAGGGGGAACTGAATCTTAGAAATGAAGAACTAGGACTTACCTGCAGAATCTACAAGGGAAAACCCGACGGCCAAACAGACAGAGCAATTGAAATCCGCCGGTCGGTGCTCGGAATTGAAGCCCGGGGTCTCCAACCAGATATTTTGATCGAATTCAAGAGCTTTAAGAATAATCATTCCGTGACAATAATAGCTGATGCCAAGAATAATTCTACTGGGAATGGTGAGTTCTATGCGCGGACGGGGCTGGATGCAATATACCGCTATTTTGTCGCGTATGGACAGATTGTTGGGCTGAAATTTGAAGATAATAATATTTCTACGAAATATGGTGGACCAGCTGGAATTTTATTTTTGTACCAGATGCCTCATGGAGAAAAAGAAAATCGTAATCAAACCGATGAGACTATCGTTAAAGGGCTTGGATTGAAAGACAATGAATATGGGCTACACAATGAAAAGCTTGAAAACCTCCTTTCCTCAATTATCAAATTATTACCAGAAATCTTTAAATCTGACTGTTATCCTCAGGTAAATGATTAGCTCTCATCCCACGTCTGAGCCATGAGCCTTGTTGCTATAATATGTATGGGGTAACGCGCTCCTAAGTCACCGTCTCACCTACCCAGCTTTCTTAAATAATATCACCCATACCATGTTGCGATAACCTTCTGGGATTTGAGAAATCCTCTCAGAATGAGCGGGTTGATAATATCACCGCCTGTGTGCATCAGAACCATTACTGAAGGTCATCTTGATATATTGATTTGGTTTTCTTGTATTCATTCCACTCATGATCTAGTATCATCAATACAAATGTTAGGACTTCCTTTGAAAATCCCCAGTGAGCGATAATCATAACTTCAAAACACAGGCGGATTCTCTCTGTCATGGGGTTCGTAACGAAATGTACGCCAGGAGAAAAGACCATTGCTCTTAACTCCTCATCTTTAATCTCTTCTGCTACTACAAAAATGAGTTTGTTCAAATCCAATTCACCTAATTCTCTAACATTGTGTTCCATATATTCCTCCTTATGCAATTGCGAAACCGATTGGTGTGCTCTGTTGGGTTGTTCCGCTACCAACTTCGACATGACAGTATTTTATCAAATCTGCCTGCTTCAAAACGCGAGCTTTTCCTTTTCTTGTTGCTGCTTCAGTAGCAGCATTCTCAACAATAATTTTAATCTGTCCACCAGATAGATCGAACTCGTTCGCAATTGACCCAAGGTTGATATCCATTGCGCGTGGGATAGTGGGGGGCAAATGTAGCTCCCAAAGCTCGGTTCTTTCATCTTTCCCAGGCATTGGTAATTCTAGTTTTAAATGAAATCGCCGACTAAAAGCTGAGTCCATATTGTCTTGTAAATTGGTAGTAGCAATCATGACCCCACGCAAACGCTCAAAACCCTCCAGAAAGAGATTCTGCAAACTGTTCTGCATCTGGTCTATGCTGGAGCGAGTTTCATTAAGCCTGGTGGTTAGGAATTGATCCGCTTCATTCAGCAGTAGAACTGGGGGGTTGTCTACCCTTCGAACTATCCGTTCAAACACATTGAATAGACGCCTCACATTCTTTTCACTTTCACCCACCCATTTTGACTGGAGACGGGAGATGTCAGTGACGAGCAACTTTTTTCCTAAATGTTTGGCTATTGCACCCGATGCAAAGGTCTTCCCAGTCCCAGATGGACCATGAAGTAGCATGAGAAGACCTGGCTCCTTTTTCTTTTTCGACGCACCCACCACATCCATGGCACCATTGTATAGCTGCCAATCCTGAAGCACAGCATCAACATTCTCATGGTAGCGTCCTATTGAGGTGACGATAGTCTGCTTCAATTCTGGAGCTAAAATTAAATCATTCATGGTATAATTGGGATCAATCAAGGTGAAGAGGTCGTTGCCCTTCAGTATCTGCGTCAATCGATCATCATCATCAACTGGTGTATCAAGGATAATTTGTTTCATAATATCCGGTGTGGCTCGGACATTACTACCATTACTCATGAGAAACATATTCTCCTGTAGTTCCACAATCCCGTTTTGAACCAAAGGGGCATCTACACTCAAGTATTGTCGATTTCTATAAACCTCATGCTGATCTGAGCTAACCAACTTGACCAGTTCATCAACATCAACGGGGCTACTATCCAGTTCCTCCTTTATCAGATAGGCCAGCATAGTGACTTCATTCTCATCCAGGGAGTATTCCTCCTCTATTTCCTGTAGAGGGAAGACTTCGTCAGTAATACTCAAACGTGATGCGATTCGGTGTTTCCAGTTTATGACTTCAAGCAGATCATTTGCATTTGTCTCATCAAGCTCCTCATCATATTTGATATCCTGGAAATCATAATAATGCAACTCACGTAATTTGTTCGTATAGGCAAACCAATCTGAGAGATAATCTTTATTGGAAACATAGGGCGTTTTGTCTTTTTGATTGACTTCCTCGGGCTCCTCCAGCAATAAATTGATAAAGCTATTGTTAAGAGAGATGTTTTCCTCGAGGAGTGACCGCTTGCTGTATTTGATCCGCTTTATCGGCTCATTAATTGTTACTGCGTGCAAGATTCGTTTCTTGCTGGTATAGAGGATTTGTTTTTCCAGGAGACCAATTATAAGCTCTAGATAATCAATAGCATTAGAGTCATTACCAAGTAGATCATTTATAACCTCAAGCGCGGTGAAGTAGGAACCTTTATCTACAGTAATCTGATGCCATAATCGGGCGACAACCAGCACTTCATTTTCAGATAGCTTATAGTCACTTAAGGATGAATCGGTGGTAATCTCATGAAAACACCTTTTCATCTTTTGGCGTGTTTTAGCGCCCCCTGCACCTGTCAGATGATTGATATCATCGTGGGTATCTAGAAACTCCCCAATTTTTGTAAGTAAATGATGTGGTTTTTTATTGTCTCGCACGTTTCCTCCCTATCGTTATTCATAAGATAGGGTATAAAACGTCAAATTATGTCGCACGCTACTGGTTCTGCAAAGTATTCATGGGTATTTTCGAAGTATTTTTTGATATAATTTGGGCTCAATCAGACTTCCGAAGAACTGAACGATAATATTTGGACTTATTCCGCCCAACCACCATTTCCACACCTGATCACAGCATTGGGGGATAACAAGGTTACACTTATGATCAATATATGGAACCATTTTTGACCCTATGATTGGATTTGTTCTTGGAAGCTCATTAAACTTTGGAGAAGGAAACCCCCGCATTCCGAGCTTGTTCAATTCATCTAACGTTAATTCCGGATCCCATTGCACTACTTCAGGATCAATTAAAGTGAAGAACAACCCACAGTTCAATAATCCTGTTTCAATGCTTTCCAATTCAAACGGGTTGGTTACACAAAGAACTGGGCCAGACAGCAAGTGGAGCCATTCTCCCAGTCCATGTTTTGAGTAGTATAAGGGTATATCTTCTACAGCAAATTTTTCTGGCAGCGATACCACTTTGGAAATCTGAGAATTTGATTGATAAAGAAGAGTATTGTGGGTGGTTCCCAGGAAAAATATGCTACCTGGCCAATGTGATGTAAGAATTGACTCACTATTGACTAAGTAGTACTGAGAACTCTCTTTCATAGCCCCTCCTCCATTGATTGAGAGAGAGTTATGAATTAGAACGTCATATTATGTCGTTAGATACTTACTTTTTATTCTATCTACTTTTTTGGATACTATTTCTATAAGCTCAGGTGGGGCCAGTACATCCACATATTCGTTCCAACTAAAGATCCAGCTGATGAGTTCAGGACTTAAACCAACCTGCAGTTTCAGTATGAGACTCCCATTATCTGCTTCAGAATATTCTTGACTGCTATGCCAGTGACGATCTTCGATATGCATACGTACATCGGGGCTGAATTTGAGGGTCACGGTTTGATTATCAGCACTGAAGAGCCCAAACTTTGTTTTCCAGAAGCGAGCAACATCGAAAACTGGATCAGGATCATAAACTTCATCTTGGATTTTGAACTTGCGAATGCGCTGAAGAGCGAGCAGCCTGAATTTTTCGAATTTTCGAATATACACGATTACGTACAAGCCGCCTTTGTAATAGACAATCCGACGAGGCTCAACATAGAAGTTCTTGCTCTTTTGTTGATAGGCATTGTAATAAGATACAAAAGACTTCTGATTACCTATAATAGCCTTGATGATGCCATTAATAATTTCATCATAACCGGTATAGTCGAACAACCCTGCTGAATAGTTTTCAAATAAATCATCTGGATCAGAGTCATCAGTCTCCAGGAAAATATCTTCCGGGACGATTTGTCGGATCTTTTCAAGTAATGAATCAACTTCATCAGAAAATTCAGTATTACGAAAGACTTTCAAGTTCTCTTTTAGCATGTGGGCTGCCAGGTATTCATTGAGACCTAAAGTCTGAGGAATAAATGACCTAAAACTTGAATCTAAAAACCATTCATTTTCGTTAGCGATCGTTTTTCTTGACCGAACTGGTATTCCTGAGCTGGCAATTTTGTTGAGATCCCTTTGAAGTGTGCGTAGTGCGACCTGATCATCAAAGCGTCTCACCAAGGCCGCTGTTGTGAGCCTGGTTCCAGAGCTAAGGATTTGAATAATCCTGAGGATTCTTTCTATCTGTGTAAAATCCGACATGATAAAATAATATAAACTAATAAGTCAATTTGTGTCGTATTAATTGAAAAAGCCTCTCCATCATCAACTTCTCACCATACGAAGCTGTCATGCTGAGCTCGTCGAAGTACCATCGAAGCATGAAAAAAACACTTAACTAATTCTTAGAAGAACTCATGGTGACGAATGGGTGCTTGGAACATCATATTAATCCAGTCTCTTCAATCCTTTGAAATCAATCATGAATGCCTTGCCCATATACTGGACCACATCACCTATGGACATTGACTGATGCCAAACACCGTTATCTTCTGGATTAAAATTATCGGAATTAATTTTTCCGGGATTGACATTCAAATCAAAGAATAATGTTTCGACCTTGAAATCACCTGAATCGATCTCAACCTCGTATACCTTCTCATGACTGTCTCTGATTGTTTGCATGGTTGGCAAAATCCCTCTGGCACGTAACCATTTTGAACCAAGACAGGCTTCTCGCATAAATCCTACTTTACCAAAATAAACTTCCACCAACAATTCAAACCCTCCCGACTCTATTTGCTCACTCAATCGAGTACTATATAAATCTCACCAATTGGTTCTTCATCACTAAACTGTATACCCACCGTCATCGTGTCTCCACTCATAGATCTAACCGGAGCAAGCATAGTGTTGACCACTCCATATTGGTTGCTATACGAGCAGCAATTAATCACTGGGACAACAAATTCATCAAAACCTGTTATGTAAGTCGTATCCAAAGCTAAATATTCTAATTGATCAGTGAAGCCATATTCAATGTAATATCCCAGGGTATCATTCAAGCGCCAGAAATGAGATGAAGACCACTCAACCCTCACATTCTCAGCAGGTTCTCCATCGAAGCTTATGTAGCCACTAATACGGTGTGTGGTTTGCCAAGCTCCCTTTAATAGATCCAGATGAAAATATCCATTTACATCCATAGGGAGGCGTGGCTCTAATTCTATATACATCCCTGAATCATCATCTATAGCAGAGCAAGCCACAGCAATGAATACTACGATAACAATAAATATATAGTTTAATCTCCAGTTTACCTCAGATCGCAATCGGCCCATGATATCCTTCCTCTCATTTAAAGATTATCGTTGAATCCAAATATGTTTCCCATAAAGACATATTGTGACGTATTGCTATTTATATTATTCATGATGAGTCGATGTGAAACTATTCTGCGAATGACCAAATATTTTGCACAATGGTCAGAAATACAACTTTCTCCCCATCCCCAAACTATTACTTTAAGCCATTTCCAAGACTTTGTGATCATCGGGGCGACTTTAAAGGTTATCGAGACGTTTGAATTAAGTTATGGATTAACAGAGGATGAATCAGATGAGTAAGCAAGCCAGATATTTAACCAAATCAAAATTCAAATCCGCACTAGAATGTCCCACAAAGCTCTATTATTATGACAAAAAAAAGGGTTACGCAAACCTGATGAATGACGATGACTTCATGCAAGCCTTGTGTGAAGGGGGGTATCAGGTGGGTGAATTGGCCAAATATTATTTCCCCGGTGGCCATGATATCAAATCATTAGGTTATGATGAGTCTTTGGCTGAAACCAATACCCTGCTGGGGCAAGAAAATGTCATCATTTATGAAGCAGCAATACGATTTGAACACACCTTCATTAGAGTGGATGTATTAAAAAAAGTTGGCAAAAGAATAGAGCTTATCGAAGTCAAAGCTAAATCCTTTAAGGGCAAAGATGAGTTCTTCACGTCCAAGGGAGATTTCATTACCAAGAGCTGGTTTCCCTATCTCGCTGATGTGGCATTCCAGACCTGGGTCATGGAACATGCCCTACCTGATCATAAGATCATACCCTATCTCATGCTTACAGACAAAAACAAAAAATCTACTGTAGATGGTTTAAATCAATTGTTTCGAATCAAGAAGGATGATAGAGGGCGGATGGATGTTTTTCCCGCGCTTGAGGTTACTGATGCGATTATGGGTGAGCCCCTTCTTGCTCAGGTCAATGTTTCAGAGTTTATAAAAAAAATCATGTCAGGTGACGAATTTCCAAATCACAAAAAGAACCATGAAGAGCTCAAGAGCTTTGAATCAAGGATTGCCGAATATGGAAAATTCTATTTGCAGGATAATAGGTATCCGATCACAATTGGTACCAAGTGTAAGGGCTGTGAATACAAAAATACTGCTCGACCCGATTTGAAGAGTGGTTTTAACGAATGTATGGCAGTCTCTCTGGGCAAGCGTTTTGATCCCTCAGCACCTACCATCTTTGATATCTGGAACTTTCGTAAGTCGCCAGCCCTCATGGACCAGGGGGTCTTCTCGCTTCAGGAGTTAAAGGATCTGCCCAATTATGATTTCTATTTGAATGATCGTCAGCTCATGCAGGTTGATTTGACAATGGCAGATGAAAAAACAGAAGTAATTGCCCCCGAGCTCCGTAATGAGATAAACTCATGGACCTATCCACTGCACTTCATTGATTTTGAAACGAGCATGGTAGCACTTCCCTTCACAAAAGGCAGGAAGCCATATGAGCAAATTGCTTTTCAGTTCTCTGCTCATACTCTACATCAGGATGGCCGAATGGAGCATCATGAATGGATCGATGACAAGCAAGGGGTATTCCCCAATTTCGAATTTGTTCGACAGCTAAAGTCGGCCCTGGATAAAGATGAAGGTACCATTTTCCGATATGCTGCTCACGAAAATACTGTTCTGAATCAAATCAAAGCTCAGATGATAGACACAGATGAATCCAAATATGGTGACCTCATTGAGTGGATCGAAACCATCACTGAATGGAAAGGTGCTGACATCAAATCTGAAGGATCTCGCAATATGGTGGATATGCTCCAGCTTGTTAGGAAATACTATTATCACCCAGAGATGGGAGGCTCTAACTCTATCAAATATGTTCTACCAGCTGTCATGGCCGCGGGGGAATTAATCAAAACCAAGTACTCCAACCCTCTCGAATATGGCACTAATTTAAAGGGCCGGATAATGTACGTATGGAACATCGATACGGAAAAACCCCACAATCCCTATGGTCTTCTACCGAGTCAATATGGTGATCTTGATCTCAGTCAGGAAGAACTCATATTGGAAGATGCTAAGATTCAAGAGGGCGGAGCAGCCTTGCTCGCATACGCCAAAATGCAGTTTACAGACATGAGTGATGGAGAACGCGAAGCTCTACTCAAAGCTTTACTCCAGTATTGCGAACTGGATACGCTAGCTATGGTTATGATATATGAGCATTGGGAATCTAGTTTGAGGAGTGAGCAGTAGATGACTCACCAACTTCACGAAAATATTATCTACGAGGGTCGCGACCTGAGTATGACAACTTGCCCCAAAGTTCCACTAGATGATCCCAGGGTCATAGAGCTGACAGATATAGAACTTTTCGCCAAAGGTCAACCGCGAGTGGTCTCCTCCAATTGTTGGCGGGGATATTTAGGCTCATGGGAAATTAAGGAAGGACGGCTCTACCTGATTGGGCTTGAGCGCAACCTGAAATTAGAAGGCTTCGAACCTTTGTTTGCTGATTGGGTAAGTGAAGAATTAATGATTGTGGTGGAGTATGCTTTTGAGGGGTTACGTGCTGGACCTGGACCTGGCAATAAAAGTAAGCGAGTGCGGATTAATAATGGTCTGGTGGTCTGATATAAATGGTGGTAATAAATGACCGCCCAAGTCCATGAAAAGATCCGATATCGAGGGAAACGGATGCGTCTGGCTTCCACACCACATTTTCCTTCGGATCACCCACGAATCAAAATCCTTACTGATGAAGAATTTAGGGTGGGTTATTTTGATAAAACGATAGGCTCAACTGCTTGCTGGAGGGGGTATATAGGATCCTGGAGTATCAGGCGAGGTAAGTTATATCTCACAAAAGTGGAAGGGCGTTTTTGTATAGAGGGGAAGGAATCCATTTATGCGGACTGGTTCACGGGTGAACTACATATTCCCAGAGGAGGAATATTAGATTATGTCCACGCAGGTTTTGATTCTGTCTATGAGAAGGAAATTATTCTGAAGGTCGAACAAGGGGTGGTAATTAATACTGAGACAGTAATTCCTACGAGAAAAATAGGGTATAACGATTTGATTGACCATGATAATGATTTATGAGCATCGGTTTGATAAAAATGGTGTAGATTGATCCATCCCGACAGTTCAATAAAAAGTATGAATATGACACACATATATACACCGGCCTTTTTCGATTATGCATCCATTTTACCCTTCTCTTCAGAACTAGAGAAGGTGAAGGATACACCTGAATTAACACTTGATTTTTCCAAGACTGAATTTGCATCACCCGTTGCGATACTCACCATTGGATGCAATATCAAATCCCTCATGGAATACAGAAAATCAGCGGCACATGTGACTCATGTCAAGGGGATATCTGAAGACATTTCTGCACACTCCTATTTAGGTCATTTGGGCTTCTTCAACTTTGTTGATGTACCATTCGGTAAAGCGATTGGGGAGGCTACAGGGAATGACAGATATATCCCAATCACAAAGTTATCCTACTCAGATTTGATGCTTGAAGTGAGTCCACCCTATAAGCTGCTGCGCCATGTCATCATGGAAGAAGCCGAAAAATTAGCTTTCGTGTTAGCTCCTGAGGATTCAGATGACGCTTCAACCGTCACCTTGGCCTACGCCTTAAGGGAAATCATTAGAAACGTGTTTGAGCATTCAAAAGCTCGTGAAGCGTATCTCTGTGGTCAGAGATGGAGTGGAGGCCGGGTAGAGATAGCTATTATTGATCAGGGAATTGGAATCTTCGACAGTTTAAAAAACGCGTTTGGGATTAAAAAGCCTATTGATGCGCTAGAGCTTGCCATTGAACCTGCAATATCGAGAACGACTGGTCCAAAAGGGGATAAAAATGAACATGGAAATTCTGGATATGGACTCTACGTATTATCCAGGTTGGGCCTAGAGTATGGAAAGTTCCTACTGGGTAGTGGGGACGGTTGTTTACGTATGGATAAAAATGGTACAGCAGTAGATAACTTTGCTTACAAAGGTACTGTGGTGGGACTCAGATTGTATTCACACCCGGAAAACTTTGGTGCTGATCTTGAAGCAATCTTGCAAGGGGGTGAAATGGAAGCTTATATGGAAGGTAGAAAAGTTAAACCTTCTTCTGGAACTAAGGAAATTCCCCTTTCAAAGCGTGAGTGATACACTATGCAATGGGCATGCTTGAGTAGTAGAGATGGAAAATGCCTATTTATATCAATTGAAGTCAAAATTAAACGAAGGTCTCAATAATGACGATACTACTAAATGATATTCTAAGAATCCCTGTGACTGAATTGGACAACACCAAAATCAGATTTAATCAGATTAACAAAAATAATAGTTTTGACCCAGTCACGCTATTTAAAGAGAAAAATAAGCGATTATATGAGGGGCAGTTCTGGAATTACAGCAAACGCAAATCATTTAAGACCAATCAATTAGCGATTGGGTTCATTAAGATTGATGATGACAAATGGCTGCTCTTTGATGTAAGCAAAATCACCAAAGATTTGAATGTATATGAGGGTGTTGGTTATGAATATGAAAAGATTCCTAAATATGAAAAGTATTTTGGCCGATTGATCATTAGATACAAGAATAATTACCAGCAAATGATTCGTAACGCGAGAACCGTGATAGATGATTGCGAAATCTTTGAGATAATAGATGACACTTTTGATGATGACAATTTTCCGGGATATGAGAATGTGGATTTGTCTTGGCATGATTTGAAGAGAGTGATTGGTAAAAAAGATTGGAAAACAGCACTTGAAAATCAAAAGGGTGTATATCTAATCACTGATGTCAATACTGGTAGAAGATATGTTGGTGCTGCTTATGGTGAGAAAATGTTGCTGGGTAGGCTAACGAGCTATGTCAAAACCGGACATGGAGGTAATAAGGACTTAAAAAAGCTGCAGTTCAACTATATCAAGAATAATTTCAGGTATTCAATTCTTGAAATCTACAAATCGACAGTTGATGATAAAATAATTATCAACCGCGAACACTATTGGATGCGGATATTGATGACCACGAACAAAAAATATGGATACAATAATAAGTGATTCATTAGTCTACTTTCCCCAAGCAAAATGTTCAGAAAATAAGGTCACAAGAAATAGCTCGAATATTTGATACTTACAGTTAGTTAAATCAATGAATCGCATGGAGGGGATGCTTAATGAGTTCCATCACCGCTGATCAGCGTAAAACATTTAATTATTACCGACGAACATATGTGCGTGACAATTATCGTTGCATCTATTGTGGGTGGTTTTGGGAAAAAGGTGGAAACGTACAATGACAGTCGCAGTTTGTTTCAATTGTGGATTAATGAAAGAAGGGGCCTTTACAAAATGTGCAGAATGCGCCGCACTACCAGAGGCTGAAGATGACCTTGTTCTTTCTCTTATGATGACAGATCATTATTTTGATGTTCCAGAACTAGAGAAGATGGGGGTCTCTGTTCGGGAGGGTAACCCACCACACTTAGATCCGGATTCTCATGCAGAACTTCTTGAACGAATTCGCAGCAGAAATATGGTGAAAAAACAGAAACATTCGGATGAAGAATAAGAATATTTCACAAGTATTGAAGTTGGTGCTCTCTTCAGAAAGACCAATGCCGGCTCATTTCACGTGTGGCAATGGCAGGAATCAAACATTCCTTATTGATTCTGATGATCTAACAGTAGAAGATGAATATGAAATGGCCAGCCATGCCTGGTATAAGATACCTGTTGGATTGTCTGGGTCAGATGCCTGGGTTTGTCTCAAGATCGCTGAAGACGTGATGGTAGGATCCTTTATAGCGGTAAAAGAAGGCGGCGCTGATAATGTTGGATTGCTTCGAGAGGAAATGATAAATGCAAATTTAATCAGTTTGTCCAAGGCAGAAAGGCAAGCAACAAACGAACTCCTGGCGACTAAAGAGGTTCAAAAATATCTAGATTTCTGTTCTGATTTCGGAGCGAACCAAGCCGGTGGTTAAAGCCCTTCTCCAGTACTAGTAACATTAGATTCGGAATATCTCTATACTGAAGACAAGCAAATAGATAATTCTATGAAAAGCAGTGTGATGCATTTCTGAGAGGTGCGTATGGAACTCGGATTCTTAATGTTTATTGTGTTAAACCTGCTAGCAGTAGTATCAGAATTAACATCAAAAAAGAACAGGAGAAAAAATGGAGATAAGTTGGGTAGATATAATATCGATAGCGTTGGCAATAATCTCATTTGTTTATGCTCAGCTTGAAAGGTCAAAAAGAATGCCGCTATGGTGGACATTGAAAGGACTTGAACAAGGAGCAATGTCAAATGTGGCATTATATGATGAATTCAGAAAAAAGTTGGATTCAGATAATAGAGACTCAATACCTAAAGAGGAACTCCTAATACAAATTGAAAATTCTTTGGGTCATTGGCGTAATCATTGGGAACTCATTAAAGGAATTCGATTTTCTTCTGACAGCAAACTAGCCACTAAGGAACAAAGAAGCAAAACAGCTAACCCACAAATAGAAGTGATTGACCAAAAATAAATTGAGGAATTCTTATGACAAGAATTGCTGAGAAATTCAAAAATCAGGGACTATTAGTCAAATTAATCTCCCATTGGTACCCTTTAGCGGAAGATCAGATAGAACGGTACAAGGATGTACTAGATTGGGAGCGCCTCTCCGAAAATGAATCTCTAAATTGGTCTACGGTCTTAATTGACAAATACTCAGACAAATGGTGGTTTGAGGCATCCGAGGACCAGTACGGTGGCTGGATTCTCTCGAAGTTGAAAAATATACCCTGGTCAGTTGAGTTAATCGATAACTACATCGATAAGTGGAATTGGTGGTTAATGAGCACAAATCCACACCTACCGTTTGACTATGATTTTATTGAGAAATATTCTTCGTATTGGAAGTGGCAATATTTATTTCATAATAAAGGCATTAAGTGGAATCTTAGGCTAATTAATAATATTAGAAATAACCACCTTATTCGCGATGCTGGGGACAGCCATATTTTGGATTATTTAGTGCACAAGTATCGCTGTCCCGGCAGTGGTACCGGTTCGCATATATTCTATCATAGCAGTGAAGGTCAATATTTATATGACCATGTTCTCTGGACAACGGAGTTAATTGATAAATATAAACATGATTTAGACTGGGTTGTTTTGAGTAATTTAAAAAACATGCAATGGTCAGAGGATCTAATTGATAGATACCTCGATTTCTGGGATTGGAGTAGCCTTAGCAGAAATCAATTTCTTCCATGGAATTATAAATTTATTCTTAAATACCATGATAGATGGAATTGGGGCTCCATAGGGCGTAATGAAGGTATCCGATGGACCCACATCATGGTAGAAACGTTTGAAACACATCTCTTTAGAAAGAAAAATATTATCCCTATCGTTGGTGGACTATATGTTTCCGCCAATACCAATTTTCCATGGACCGAAGAACTAGTATTGAAGCACTGGAGATTGCTTGACATTGATGCGCTATGTAAGAACCCCGCGGTCAAATGGAACAGAGCAATGCTAAATAAAATCCGCCATTCCCCAGATTATTTAAGTGCTCTTAATAGACCTTCAATTAAATGGCCTGAGTTACCACCTTTTGTGGATGACGAAATGTCATGGACATTGGGTATTTCAAACAATATCCAATGGTCAGAGGAACTAATTGATGAATATTTTGATATGATTAATTGGGACTACCTATCCCAGAGCAATGGATTACCATGGACGAGTAATCTTATTTCAAAATATCAAGATGAGTGGAATTGGAACAGTCTGTCCAATAATCAAGCTATCCCTTGGGATATTAAGCTTCTCGAAAAATATAAGCACAATTGGAACTGGGGATATTTATCGAAGAATGTATCGATAGTTTGCAATGAAAATATTTTGAATGCATTCAGGGGAAAATTCAGTTGGAAAATAATTTCTTCTCAGACAAAAATCGAATGGACCGTTGAATTCATTGAACAATTTATCGATAATTTGGAATGGAGTATCCTTTCAAACAATACCCAGCTACCCTGGTCAGAAGACTTTATTGAACAATTTATCGATTACATCGATTGGTCAGCTATTACTAGAAATACTGACATTATTTGGTCTGATGACTTCTTAGATAGATATGCTGATCAATTAGATTGGATGGAATTCAGCCGCAATGACTCAATTCAATGGACTGAAAATATGGTAAAGAAATATGGTAACCGAATTGACTGGAATTATTTATGTCTTCGAGAAGAATTTCCATGGACGCTGAAGGAAATAATTGAACACCAAGAAGAAATTGATCCCGAATTACTAGCATCGCGAGAATCAATCTGGAACATATTTAGGTCGCGAATATCAAATGCAGAAGTAAATCGATTGCTTTCTGAACAATTATCTCTGGAGCGATGACAAGACATACTGAAAATTAAAAGAAGTTGGTGTGGAATTTATTAACTTTCAAACATTAGTTCCGAACTGGCTTGAAGGTTTGCTGTGAGGAGTATGAAGTGAAAATATTAATTCTTAGAACATTTGCACATTCACAAGTTTGGGAAACTACAAGATCTCATTGCGAATTTGAACAAACGCAACTGAAAAATATGATCTACAGTTGGGAGCCAGATTTGGATAAATTAAAAGTTTCCGATTGCGAATATGCTCTGGGGATATATACTCATAAATATTTTAGTTATAGGCCAATGTATTCCAACAGCCCGTTGGTATTTCAAAACACAGACTCTGAACAAATCGTTTCGCTTCTGAAACTGAAATCACTTGGAAAGAAAAAAAGAATTGTACAGGTGTTGGATAGTGGCACAATTCAAATAGGATTTAAATTCAAAGCCAAATTATGGGACCAACCAAATACAAACATGATGTTCAAACTGGATTCTACACTTATCTCCATCAAAAAGAATGAGCTAAAAGCAAAATATGGAGAAATTCCAAAAACTGACTATAACCCATTAGCATTCGTTTTGAAAAAGAAAGTGGTGAAGAACATTTTCGATGATCTGGGTTTACAGGTAGATATGAAATGAAGAAGTCGATGTGCTTCTGTTCTAAAGACGCAAATATGTCAGGGACAGCACATCCATGGTTTTAGTAGCCAATATTTTTGAAGACTTTGTACTCTTCTGGATTATCGGGGGTCTTTGGTTTTTGGCTTCGCTGAAGCAGAGGCGAGATGATGCTAAGGAATATCCCAATGAATGATTTTCTCCGAACAAGAAAAAGGGTCTAAAAGGATCGGGAAAATCTTAACAATATTTCATGGAGATGACGAGTTGATTAATAGGGGTAAACATCATTATTTGAGAATCATAGTGAGACTGATATGAAAAAAAAGAAGAGCGATATATTCAGATTAAATACTGAACTTTGGCAGTGGTCCTTACCTCAGTCTTTAGAGTGGCAATTTCACCATCCAATGCAAAATATTGCTACCCCTGAAACTGGAGACCCGGTAATCATTCGAGTTCGAGATAGCGTGGGAGAGATAGTTGCTGCCCAGTTAATTATTCAGGTAGAGGGAACTATTCGAAGGCGTGTAATCTCACCTTCAAAAATACGAAAATACTCATTTGAATTTGGGGGTATATCAATAGAGGAAGAGACCGCTTTAAAATTTACAGACCTGCAAATATCAAAAGACAGAACCTATCCTTGGATGGCTGTAAATGTTCGTGTTTTTAGAAATAATGCTCCAAAACCTAACGAATATGAATCCTTCCTAATCAATCCCAAGATACGAAAATATGATAAATACAATTATCGTTGCGTATCAAATATCAAGGAGAGGTGCAGACAATATGAACTTTCTCAGGCCATACGGTGGAGAGATAATGCTGACCTGTACAATGATGAATTACCCACGAAAGAAAATGAAGAGGACATACACATAGGCTATAGTGATCATGGTCATGCAAACTATGTTCGAATACGGCCACAAAATAGCTGGAACGATTATCGGCGCGGATTATCCTCGACTGAGATACGGATTAAGTACTTAAATCAACATAATGCTCAACCAGTCGAGATCGACACTGATGTTTATATTGATAACATTCTAACGGAGGAAGCTTATCAGGAGAAAGTCGTTTACAATTTTGAGACTTTAGGAGATCAACTAATATGGGGACCTGGGCCAAAATCATCCATAGTCACTAGGTGGGACGAATCAATACAAGTTTTTAATTATCAATATAATGATGATTTTCTTTCACAAATCGAAATTGTGGATACTGTTGCTCTAACAAAAGAAAGATATTTTATAGAATATACCATTCTTGACAAAGATGTGATCAATTTACGGGAATTATAATACCATTAAGAATCAACATAATTAAGCCCTCGATGTCAAACTCGTGGGCTTTTCAATAGCACTGTTATATATCCAACTCCCACAACACGCAAAACACTCAGCTTTAGAGTCCAACGGTATGTTACCGGTATGTTGTGGCTGTAAGTGCAATAGAATCAATGGAGGCAAGCGATTAGAAATC
>Ga0233447_1001256_pt1 | contig 21813 bp, 20 predicted proteins | sample SI_124_October20_3_FD_183014 | JGI IMG/M metagenome (GOLD analysis project Ga0233447, IMG submission 183014) | Seawater microbial communities from Saanich Inlet, British Columbia, Canada - SI_124_October2016_135_MG | ecosystem: Environmental > Aquatic > Marine > Inlet | place: Canada: British...
GCACGGTGCAGCTAGTGGTATAGAGGCTGTAGCTACTGTCAAAGCTATTTTAACAGATAAATTACATCCTACCATTAATTTAGAGAATCCGGAAGAAGAATTAGGGGACTTGGATCCTGTAGCTAACAAAGCTCAAGATCATAAAGTAAAAGCTGCTATTTCTTGTTCTTTTGGTTTCGGTGGACATAATTCAGCTATTGTTCTAGCTCCTTATAAAGGATAAATATGCTTTTAGATTATTCTTTTGGAATTATTCCTTTAAGAAAAAAAGAAAGTAGATGGGAAGTCTTTTTAATACAGCACAGAAATGGAAGTCATTGGGGTTTTCCTAAAGGTCATAAAGAAGAAGATGAAGACTTTCTTCTTTCAGCTCAAAGAGAGCTTAAAGAAGAAACCAATTTAACAGTTGATAAGTTTTTAGATATTAATCATTTTGAAGAAGAGTACATCTATGAAAGAGATGGAAAATATCTAAAAAAAGTAACTTACGTGTGTGCTTTAGTCAAAGGCGATATCAAACTTCAAGAAAATGAAATACTAGATGGTAGATGGGTTTTTTTAGAAAAAGCAAAAGATCTCATAACCTTTCAAGGTAGTAAAAGTGTTGTCGATAAATTGTCTACAGTGTTAAAAGCTTAAATACTTTTTTTATAACAAGGTGTTTTTATGTATGCTATAGGCGTTTTAAGTTTAGACACTCCATTAAAAAGAGCCATTAGAGATATATGTGTAGGCTTTTTGGCTAGTTTTTTATTTTTCTTTTTATCAAGGGTTTCTATTCCTCTTTTCTTTACACCTGTTCCATTAGTTGTTCAAATGAACCTTGCTTTGCTTTTGCCTTTTTTTATTAATAAAAAAAGATCTGTTTATGCAACAGCTTTTTTTATTTTACAGGGAGCTTTAGGGGTTAGTGTGTTTGCAAATGGCTCTTATGGAATGTCTGTTTTATTAGGAAGTAACGGTGGATATATTTTGGGATATCTATTAGCTGCTTGTCTAGTAGGTGATCTGATTGAAAGAGGTAATCTTACAACTAAAAAAGCTTATTTTATAATGCTTTTTGGTAATTTAGTTGTATGGTTTTTAGGTGGCTTATGGTTATCTTTTTTCGTAGGAGGAATATATAAAGCCTTTTTATTAGGCGTGCTTCCTTTTATTCCAGGAGATTTTATAAAGCTTGCTTTGTCAATTAAGCTTTTGAAAAGGCTGAAGAAAATTTAAAAAAAAGAATCACAAAGATTAACTTTGTGATTCTTTTTTAGAAAATATTTGAGTTTGAACAGCTTCTTGTATTCCTAATGTTTCTTTTACAGGATAATCTACACGATTTTTCAAAGATCCGTCAGGATATTGTTTTTGATGTTCTTGAATTTTTTTTAAAGGATCTAGTTGCATTGTTTCTTTAGCAACTGTAGAAAGTTCTTTTGTTTCATTTGATACGTTGTGATTTTTTAATGGCCCTTTAGGTTCTGGGCTCCCGCTTATTGATCCAACCATATTTACCTCTTAAGTAACTTTAAAGGTCTTTTAGACCCATTAACAGCAGTCTAGAAAAAAAAAGATTATCTGTACAGCTATTATTTTATTTTTCTTATTAAAATTTTTTGATTGATAAAAGAATGATTTTTAATCGTTTAACTTGCTTTGTTTGTCTATGTAAATAGTGACCACAATAAGTTATTTTCTTTATCTATATATATATGATAAACTCTTTTTTTATAGTTAATTATAGTTAGGGTTAAAAAAATGCGATATTTTATGGTATCTTTTTTCTGTAAATTGGCAAGGGTTCTTTTATCTCTTCGATATAAAGTTAAAGTTGAAGGTAAAGAATATTTAAAAAAAGAAAACTTTAAAAAAGATAGTGGGATTTTATTTTTACCTAATCATTCGGCTCATGTAGATCCTATTTTAATTTCCACTTTTCTTTGGCCTAAATTTCAGGTGCGTCCTGTTGTAGTTGAGTATGTGTATCGTCAACCTGTAATTAGATCAGTTATGAAAGCTATTAGAGCTTTTGCAATACCTACTTTTGAAACGTCGATGAATGAACTTAAAAGACATAACGCTGAAAATGTTGTTAATAACATGATCGAAGGTATTAAAAAAGGGGATAATTTTTTAATTTATCCAGCTGGCAGATTAAAACATACAGGTAAAGAGATATTAGGTGGAGCTTCTGCTTGTCATCAGGTTCTTAAGAAAAATCCTGATACTCAAATTGTCCTGATAAGAACAACAGGTCTTTGGGGAAGTAGTTTTTCAAGAGCTTATTTAGGAAGATCTCCTGATTTTAAATCTACGGCTATATCAGGATTAAAAAATTTGTTTAAGAACTTTATATTTTTTATGCCGAGGAGAAAAGTTACTATCCAGATATCTTTAGCTTCTAAAGACTTTCCTAAAAATGCTTCTCGATTGGAATTAAATCGTTATTTGGAAAATTGGTATAACAGATACCCAACAAAAGATGGAATTAAGCTTAGTGAACCTTTAAACCAGGTCTCTTATAGTATTTTCAAAAAGAAGTTTCTTCAGCCTGTTGATATTAAAAGAAAACAAGTGCTAATAACTCAAAGTTTTTCATCTGAGACTGAAGAGAAAATATTTGGATTCATTGCAAAACTTTGTGAAAAAGATATTACTTCTATTAGATCAGACATGAACCTTTCTTTTGATTTGGGATTAGATTCTTTGGATGTGTCAGAGCTTATCACTTATTTAACGATAGAATATGATGTAGGAGAGGTTCATCCTGAAGATGTAGAAACTGTCCAAGATATTTTAGAGATAGCTGAAGGAAAAAGAAAAAAACAAAGTAAGCCTAAAGAAAAATCGACCTTTACATGGCCTGAAGAAAAATTTAGAAAAGAGCCTCATCTACCAATGGGGAAAACTGTGCAGGAATCTTTTTTAAGATCTTGTGATGATATGAAAGAAGCTTTGGCTTGTGCTGATGATTTGCTAGGATCTTTTACTTATAAGAAATTAAAATTAACTGTTCTTGTTTTGTCTGGTAAAGTAAAACAAATGCCTGGTAAGTATATTGCTATTTTATTACCTGCATCAGTAGCGTCTTATATGATTATATTAGCTATATTATTAGCTGGTAAGATTCCTGTTATGCTTAACTGGACTCTGGGACCTAGATATTTAAATAATATGATGCAAAAAACAGGAGCTCAGGTTGTGATTAGCTCTTGGAAATTTTTAGAAAAATTAACAAATGTTGAATTTGGTCATCTAACAAAGAAAATTCGTTATTTAGAAGATATAAAACAAAGTATTTCAAAAAAAGAAAAGGTTGTAGGTTTGCTTAGAAGTTTTAAAAAAGCAAAATCTCTTTTAAAAACTTTACAATTAGATAAAATATCAGAAGATGAGCCAGCTGTAATACTATTTACATCAGGTAGCGAAGCTAATCCAAAAGCGGTACCTCTTTCTCATAAAAATATTATTTCGAATCAAAGAGCTGCTATGCAATGCGTTGTTTTTGAAGCTAGCGAAATAATGCTTGGAATGCTTCCTCCTTTTCATTCGTTTGGATTTTCAATTGTGGGTCTGCTTCCTCTTTTATCCGGTATAAGAGTTGTTTACTCGCCAGATCCTACAGATAGTTATACTCTTGCTGATGTGATTCAAAGATGGAAAGTGACTATTATGTGTAATGCTCCTAGTTTTTTAAGAAGTGTGTTAAATGTAGTAACTGACGATCAGTTAAAAACTATAAGAATGTTTGTTACAGCTGCTGAAAAGACTCCAAAAGAACTTTTTGAACAAGTTGAAAGATTAAAGGGTAATAAGAATTTAATAGAAGGTTATGGTATTACAGAATGTTCGCCTGCAGTCTCTATGAATAGATTTAATCGTGCTAATGTAGGCGTTGGACAACTTCTTCCCGGATTTGAAGCTTGTATAATAGATCCAGAATCAGATGAAGTTTTGGATCGTCATAGAGAAGGAGAAATTTGTCTAAAAGGTGAAGGTGTTTTCTTAGGCTATATGCATGAGGAAAAAGATCCTTTTATCACAATAAATAATGAAAAATGGTATCGTACTGGAGATTTGGGGTGTTTTGATGAAGATGAAAATTTAATATTATCAGGAAGACTCAAGCGATTTACTAAGATTGGTGGAGAAATGATTAGCTTAGGTGGTGTTGAAGAAATTATTAATCATGAGCTTAAGTTAAGAGGTGTTTTAAAAGAAGATAAACCGTCTGTTGCAGTATGTGCTGATGAAAAAGATAATGGAAAAACAAACCTTGTTCTTTTCTCTACAATTACCTTGGATAAAAGTGATATTAACCATGTGTTAAAAGGAGCTGGTTTTTCAAGAATTGTTAAAGTTAGTTTTGTTAAAAAAATTGATGAAATTCCTCTTATGGGCACAGGGAAAACAGATTATAGATTTTTGCAAACATTAATTGGATAAAGTTATGGATAAGAAAAATATATTGCAGCTTTACAATACTCAAACAAAAGAAAAAGAAACTATTTTTGCTAAAGATAAAGAAGTAATTAGATTATATACCTGCGGTCCTACTGTTTATGATTATGCTCATATAGGTAATTTTAGAACCTATATCTTTGAAGATCTTTTAAAAAGAACTTTGCAATATTTTAACATGAAAGTTGTTCATGTTATGAATATAACTGATGTAGATGACAAAACTATTAAAGGAGCTTTGGTAAATAAAGTATCTTTAGATGAGTTTACTTCTCCTTATAAAAAAGCTTTTTTTGAAGATATTAAAGCCTTAAGAATAGATCCAGCAGATTATTATCCTCAAGCTACAGATTATATTGAGGATATGATCAATATAATAGTTAGACTGTTAGATAAAGGATATGCTTACAGAGGAAATGACGGGAGTATTTATTTTTCAATAAGTAAATTTTCTGATTATGGAAAACTTTCGCATTTTAAATTAGAAGAACTTAAAAAGGGAGCTTCTAATAGATGTTTTGCAGATGAATATGATAAAGAAAATGCATCAGATTTTGTTTTATGGAAAAGCTATGACGAAAAAAGAGATGGAAGTATTTATTGGGACTCTATATTTGGATTAGGAAGGCCTGGTTGGCACTTGGAATGTTCTGCAATGGCATTAAAACTTTTAGGGGATACTGTAGATATACATTGTGGCGGCGTTGATAATATTTTTCCTCATCATGAAAATGAAATAGCTCAATCAGAATCATATACTGGAAAAACTTTTGTAAATCACTGGGCTCATAGTGAATATCTTATTGTTGAAAATAAAAAAATGTCGAAGTCTTTAGGTAATTTTTATACTTTAAGAGACCTTTTGAAGAAAGGGTTTACTCCTGTTCAGGTTAGATTTTTGCTTTTACAGACTCATTATCGTATGAATTTGAACTTTACTATGAAAGGCTTAGAAAGTGCAAAACACTCGTTAGACAGAATTCATGATTTTATCGTAAGGTTAAATGAGATTGATAGTAAAGTGGATTTTGAAAATATTGATCAGATTATAAATAAAGCAAAAGAAAAATTTGATAGCTCACTATCTGATGATTTGAATATATCAGCTGCATTAGCGGCTCTTTTTGATTTTATTAGAGATGTCAATGTTTTATGTGATCAAAATAAAATTGGTAAAGATAATGCAGAGAGTATTTTAGAATTTTTGAAAAAAATAAATAAAGTTTTACAGATCATGTCTTTTGAAGAAGAAATAGATATTCCTGATGATATAAAAGAGGCTTTAAAAATAAGAGAACAGGCTAGGGGAGATAAAAATTATCAAGAGGCAGACAACCAAAGAGATTATATCAATAAAAGAGGATATGTCATAGAGGATACAAAAAAAGGGGCTAGGGTTAAAAAAAATGGGTAAGACTGTTGATGAGAAGTTTTTAATCAAAATCTATGAAGAGTTAAAAAAATGTGATGATATAGAAGCTGAAATAGATTTTTATAGTGTAGCTAATAAAAATAATATAAAAAGTAATGCAGCTAAAAATATTGTAAAAACTTTGGCTCAAGCAAACTTTGTAAAAAAAATTGATAGTTCTACTTTGCAACTTACTAAAAGAGGTATAGAATTAGTTAAGGAACTTAAAGGGGGGTCATAAATGATTAACTGGAAAAAAGTTTGGATTTTTTTAATATCTATTTTTGTTTTAAATTATTTATTGCAATACATTGCAAGTACTTTTATGGATAAAAGTGGAGCTCTTGTCTCTATCGCTTTTGTTATAAATATATTGAAAGTATACATACCTTTTGTGGTAGCTGCTATTATTGCTAAAATTTACAAGGAAAAAATCAGTCTAGCTTTGGGAATTTCATTTAAATGGAATAATTATTTTATAGTAGGGTATGTCTTTGCTATTTTAATTGCATTAGGATCGATGGGAATAACTCTTTTATATCCGTCTGTTTCATTTGGCTCTGTAATGTTTGAGACATCAAAACTCTGGATGGTATTTGTCGCTTTGATCATTATAGCTCCAACTTTAGGTGCATTGATTGCATTAGGAGAAGAGAGCGGCTGGAGAGGCTTTTTAGTAAAAGAATTAGATATAATGAGCTTTTGGAAAAAGGCTATTGTAATAGGAATTATCTGGGGTATTTATATTTTACCAATCTCTAATTCTTTCAATCAATCTGTTATGGTTTCTTCTAATGATTTAAGCTCTCATGTTTTTTATAATATTATGCTTATTTTCCTGTTTGCTTTTTTTGCGTCTCCTTTATGTCTATATATGAGATTAAAAGGTCAAGGTGTTATAGCTTCTTCAATATTTATTGCAACTCTGGCATCTTTTAGATCTTTTGCTGGTATGAGCCTAAATACTTCAGGAGAAGTTATTAGTAATATGACATTGTCTACTGCTATGATTGTATCTTTGGTTGTTGCAAACATAATTATGGTTGCTTTTGATAAATACATAGCCAAAGAAAAAGTTATTTTTGTCGAGTCAAAAGAAAGTAAATAATTACATTTGTTTCTATTAATATTAAGCCAAGATATTTGATTTATCTTGGCTTGAATTTTATATTCTGTTTTAGAAATTATGAAATCTTATTCTTCGTTTTTCATCATAGGGAAATAAATAACATCTTTAATAGAACTGGCTTTGCAAAGAAGCATGACAAGTCTATCTATACCCATGCCCATTCCACTTGTTGGAGGCATGCCCTGGCATATTGCTTCGATAAACTCTTCATCGAGTGGATTCGCTTCTTCATCACCTTTTTCTTTTTTTATAGATTGTTCTACAAGAAGCTGTCTTTGAAGTTCTGGGTCATTTAACTCTGTATAAGCGTTTATTATTTCTCCACCTAGGATGAAGCTTTCGAATCTCTCTACGAGATTTTCAGCTTTGTCTTTTGGATTTCTATGAAGTTTGCAAAGAGGTGTTGTTTCTATAGGATGGTCGATAATGTGATGTGGTTGTATTAAAGAAGATTCTGCAAATTCCTCGAACATATGAGCTATTAAAGACCCTCTTGTTGCCTCTTTTAAAGTATCAGGGTCAAACTTTGCTTTAATCAATATATCTTTCATCTGATTGTCAGTTAGGGTGTCTATATCGTATTTACCGTAGGTTTTAATAGCATCTTTCATCGTCATTCTTATCCATGGAGCTTTGAGGTCTATTGTGACATTTCTGTCTTCAAGTATTATTTTTGTATCATTGAAAAAGGTTATCGCAAGCTTTTCAAAAAGATTTTCTATAAAGCTCATCATATTATTGTAATCCCAGTAGGTTGCATAAGCTTCTAGTTCAGTGAATTCAGGGTTGTGGGTTTTATCTATTCCTTCATTTCTAAAAACTTTTCCAATCTCAAAAACTTTGTCATGTCCTCCAACAATTAGTTTTTTTAAAGGAATCTCTAAAGAGATTCTTAAAAACATTTGTTGGTGAAGGGCGTTTAATTCTGTTGTGAAAGGCTTTGCTTGTGCTCCACCATAAATGTTTTGCAAAACAGGTGTTTCTACTTCTAAAAATCCGGCAGTATCAAAATATTTTCTTATCTCTGATATTATTTTAGATCTTAAAATGAATATATTTTTTGATTCGGTGCTTGTAATTAGGTCTAGCCATCTTTTTCTATAGCGTACGCCTTTGTCAGCTAAGCCTGAATGTTTGTCAGGAAGAGGGAGAAGAGATTTACAAAGAAGAGTAACTTTTTTTGCAAAAATAGTAAGTTCTCCTTTGTGTGTTCTAAAAAGATTACCTTCTACGCCTATAATGTCTCCAAGATCTATTTTTTTTTCGATGAATTTAATAGGTTTAGGATCAGCTTCTGTTGGGTTATATTCTTCTACAGTAGTTTTATCTCTGTTAAACATTATTTGTATTTTACCTGTGTCATCTTGAATATGACCAAAAGCATTTTTGCCCATAGCTCTAAAAAGAATTAATCTTCCGGCCATAGTTACAGAAGGTGTTGTGCCTTCGAAAGCTTCTTCACTATTTCCAATAGGAGATTCTTTTATAAGATCAAAAAGTTCTTTTGTATTGTGAGTTGGAGTGTATTTGTGGGGGTAAGGTTCTATGTTTAATTCTTTTATTTCGTGTAATTTTTTTGTTCTGTTTTGAAATTCTTCATGAGAATGATATTCAGGTGTTTGCATATATTATCCTAATTTTTCTAAAAACAATATTTTCTCAATATAAAAGAAATTTGTCCAGTGGTGATTAACTATTTATGTTTAAAATATAAAAAAATAGGTTTTCTAGTAGAAATTAAAAAATTTTTTATATGTAAAAATGTGTTGTAAAGCAGTCATTTCACTTTAATAAATTTATCTTAGCAGGTAACCTATTTGCAAAGTCTTGCATGTTAATTAAAAAATTTTAAATTCATTTATGTTAAATCTAAAGTTAAAAAAAGAAGTAGTTGTTAAAGATGTTATTTTTAATGAGAAAAATTTTATTTATATTGCAGGGCCATGTTCTGTTGAATCTCAAAGTCAAATAGATGAAATTGCTCATTTTTTAAGCTCTTTAAATGTGAGAGTTTTAAGAGGTGGTGCTTTTAAGCCAAGAACCTCTCCTTATGATTTTCAAGGATTGGGAGAAAAAGGTCTTCAATATCTGAAAAGAGCTGCTGAAAAGTATAACATGATCGTTCAATCAGAAATTGTGGATAAAGAAGATTATGATATGTTTGTACCTTATGTGGATATTTTTCAAATAGGTATGAGAAATATGTGTAACTATCCACTTTTAAAAAAAATGAGCAAAACAGATAAACCAATTTTTTTAAAAAGAAGTTTTTCTGCTACTTATAATGATCTTTTAATGTCTGTTGAATATATTTTAGAAGGTGGTAACACTAATGTTATCCTTTGTGAAAGAGGTATTAGAACTTTTGAAAATTATACGAGAAATACTCTTGATCTGACAGCTGTTCCAGCTTTAAAAAATCTTTGTCCTTTTCCTGTTGTTGTCGATCCTTCTCATGGAACCGGTAAAAGAGAGTTTGTGTCCGATATGGCTAAAGGGGCTTTAGCTGTTGGAGCTTCTGGTATTATGCTGGAAGTTCATTCAGATCCAGAAAAGTCTTTTTCTGATGCAAGACAAACTATTGATTTTAAGACCTTTTCTAACTTAAAAAACTCTTTAGATAAAATAGCTTCTGCATTAGAAATAAATGTTATATAATAAAAAAAAGAATATAACATTTTAGTTTTTAATAAAATTAGGAGGTTCTTATGCCTACAACCTTAGTTGCTGTTCGGCATGGTAAGCCTATTACAGAAGGATATTTTGATCCGGATCTTTATCCTCTTTCTAAAGAGGGTAAAATAAAACAAAAAGAGATCGTTAAACGATTAAAAAAAGATAATATTATACCTGATGTTATCTACTCTTCTCCTCTTTTAAGAGCTCTTCAAACAGCAAAAGTTATAGCAGAAGCGTATGAGTTGGAAATTAATGAGATTAAAGCTTTGAATGAATTTGATGAAGATGAACTTTTGCAATTGCTTTTTCTGCAAAAAAATAAGACTGTTTTTTTTGTAGGCCATGCTCCAACTTTGGCTAACTTTGTAAATAAGCTTGTTGGTGAAGATATTTTGGAAGAGGGGTTAGAGAGAAGTTCAGCTGCTGTTCTTGAGTTTGAAAATGATATCGATTATGGAAAGGCTAAATTTATTAAATATTATAAGCCTTAATCAAAATGTAATATTTACTGTTTTATAAGTCTCTTATTGTTAATCTCTTATTTTAATGAAATTGATAGTGGTGTTCTAAAATCTTGTTTATTAAGAGTTTATTCGTTAGTAATAAAAAATTATTTTATTTATATTAAATTTGAATTAACTGGTTATTTATCGTGAGTTTATATAATTAATGTGTTAAAATAATTACTTTAATAATAAAAAAAATGGTAATTATGCGATTAACTATATTTGATTATTCTAAGTCTGAGTATGAGCCTGATACAGGGCTTATTGAATCAGCAGGTTTTGATGGCACTCAGTCTGATGTAATAAAGAGGATGCTTTCTGTTTTGGGTCTTCCCAAAGAAGATTTTGATTGGATGAAAAAAGGATGTTGTAGGGGATTTTCTGAAATGTGGCTTGTCTCTCATATGATAACTGATCTTGCTAAAACAAAACCTAAATCTTCTAGTCCAATATGTGACACTAAGTGGTTTTGGAATATGATGCATAAAGTGATGTCACCGGCAGATTCTTTAGATGAAAAAGATATATCTGAAATAAGAGAATTTACTGAACAGGTTATTTTTCAACAATTTTTTCATAAATTGATCGATATTCCTAGAATTACTACTGAAGTATATACTGAAATTGTAGATTCTAAAGGAGAACTTGTTCCAGTTTACTGTAACTTGAGTATAAATGGCCAACTGTTTGAAGATGATCTGATAGAGTTTTTAGAGCGATTGGATGAAGGTGGTTTTCTTAAAGATCAATATATGACATTAAAATTTGTTTATTCTTTTACTGATAGTCATACGATAGGGATTTTAAAAAAAGGAGATAAATGGATATTTTATGATCCAAATTTGAAAAACGGAGAAATGGCTTATAAAGACCTTCGTTGGATTGTTGGGAAAATTTTTGCACATTATAATAAAAGGTCATTAGCTTTTTTTATGACAGCTTATGCAACAAGAAAAATTAGAATAGAAGGTAAAAGAAGGGGAAATTTAAATTCAATACTTAGATCTTTTAAAAATGCAGATCCAATCTTAGAAAATGATATGTTTTTCTTGCCTGAACATTCTATTGAAGAAGTTCATGATAAAATATTTTCTGATAAGGAAAGGTTAAAAAATTATCTACTCTCTTTTGATGGTAGAGGAAAGGGGGGCTTTCATAGATTTATCTCTCTTTATCCAGAGCTCATTCCAAGGCTTATATCGGAGTTTTCTAATCCTATAGATAGCGTTGTCTTAGGAGAACTTTTAGCAATGGAAAATATTACTACCAAATGTTCAGGTGTTCAGGTATTAATATTAAAAGCTAGTAAATATTTAGAACCTTTCTTAGATGCTATAGAGCATATCGAACATAAACATCGGTTATTAGGAAGTGCTTTTCTTGCGGTTGACAAAATTACTAAAGTAGCACCTTTAGATCTTTTGTTTGAGAAATCTTTTCCTGAAGATTTAAGAAATCGTTTTTTAGAAATATTATGTGATGGAAAATGTCCACATAAAGATTATGTAAATAGTTATATTGAGATTAAAAAAGAATATCCTAGATATAAAGTTTCATATCATTAATCTAATATTGCAGTTTTATTCATTAAAATAGCATCTGTTAATACTATATTGCACATAGCTTCTACAACTATAGTAGCCCTTATTGCTATTGCTATATCATGTTTTGCTTCTTTAGGAAGAGTGAAAAGTTGCTTTTCTCCTAATAAATTAACAGTGTTTTGTGGTTTTTTTATGCTAGATGTCGGTTTAAATGCTACTTTGAAATTAAGAGGCATTCCTGTAGAAATTCCGGCTAAAACTCCTGCTGAATTATTGGTCTTCAATGTAATATTATTGTCTTTGTAGATGAACTCATCATTGTTTTCAGAACCTTTTAAAGATACTATTTCAAAACCTTTTCCCATTTCAAAACCAACAACACCTCCTATCGAAAACATTGCTTTGGCTAAATTGGCATTTAATTTTTCATAGTTAGGATCGCCAAGACCAATAGGTAAATTAGTAGTGATTAGTTGTACAACTCCACCTAGAGAATCATTCGTAGTTTTTTGTATTTTACTAATCATCTTTTTTTCTGTTTTTTTGCAAGGACAGAAAATTGAACTTTGCTTTGTTTTTGTTTTTAGTTCCTCAAAATCTAAAGATAGATCCTTTATTTTAATATCTCCAAGTTGCACTAAAAACGCTTTGGAAGATATGTTATGCATTTTAAGAAATTTTTTAGCTATTGCTCCAGCTGCTACTCTACAAGCTGTTTCTCTGCCAGAGGCTCTTCCGCCTCCTCTATAATCATATGTTTTGTATTTGTTAAGGTAGGTGAAACTGCTATGCCCTGGACGCATAATGTCTTTTATATCTTCATAACTTGTCATAGAAGAAGGATCATTCTCAATTATAAGACCAATAGGAGCTCCGGTTGTTTTATTTTTAAAAACACCTGAATAAATTTTTGCTAAGTCTTTTTCTTTTCTAGGAGAGGTAAACTCTTTGCCAGGTCTTCTTAAAGCTAGTTCTTGATTAATCTCTTCTTCTGTTATCTCTATTCCTGCTGGGCAGCCATCTATTACAACACCAATAGCTCTGCCATGAGATTCTCCCCATGTTGTTATTTTAAAGATCTTTCCAAAACTGTTACTTCCCATTTTTAACCTCTTTACTATAAAGATTTGTAAGGATACCTATAATTTCTTTTTCTTCTAAATTATCAATATTAATTTGAGTGGCTTCTAATGCACTGTAAATGCTTTTTCTTTTGTTATATTCTTTATCAAAGATATTTTTATCTTTTAAAAAAGATGGATTTTTACTTTGAAAAATCCTTTTTTCTAAGGTTTGTTTTTTTGCTTTTAAAAAAACAAGTTTTCCTAATTTTTTTAAAAATAGATAATTGTCATTATCTAAAAGAGTTTGTCCTCCACAAGATATAACAGAGTTATTAGTGTCTTTCAAAGAAAGAATAACTTTTTTCTCTTCTTGAAGAAAACTTTTTGATCCTAATTGTTTGTATAATTCATTACAGGGCATGTTAAACTTTTTGCTTAATAATTCATCTGTATCGATAAAGGAGATGTTTAAAGTCTTTGCTAAAAGCTTTCCTATATATGTTTTTCCAACTGATTTGAAACCAAATAATATTATGTTCATACAGACTTGATATTTGCATTAATACTTTGAAAATCTTTTAAAAAACTTGGATATGTTTTATTTATACAGTCTATATCTTTTATACAAGAAGAGCCTGTTGCAGCTAAAGCTGCAACAGACAGTGACATTGCTATCCTATGATCTTTGTGAGATGAAACTGTAGAGCTTTTTAGTTTGGATTTTTCGATGATGAGAGAGTCTTTTTTTTCTGTTATATGAGCTTTCATTTTTTTTAGTTCGTGAGTAATAGCAAAAAGCCTGTCTGATTCTTTGGTTCTAGCTACTTCTGCATTGTAAAGGGTTGTTTTACCTTCTGCAAAACATCCTAAAACAGCAAGTATAGGAAGAGCGTCAATAAATGGATTGACGTCTATGTCTAGTCCTTTTAAGTGATGGTCTTGGTACACTGTGATAGATTTTCTTAATTTATGTACTTTGATATTAGCTCCCATCTTTATTAAAACATCGATAAGTTTTTTATCTCCTTGGGGATCATCAAAATCAATATTGTCTATTGTAATTTCAGAGTTGGTGATAATCGCTGCTATCAAAGGATATGCTATATTGCTAAGATCAGCTTTAACTTTATAGTTAAATCCTTTGTAAGAACTGTTTCCATAGATAATATAGTGTTTGTAATCGTCATTTTGATATTTGATTTTAAAATTGTCAAACCAACTTAAAGTTAGATCTATCCATGGAGTCTCTTTTGGCTTTTCTACAAATATTTCTGAAGAGCCTTTTAAAAAAGCACATGCTATTAAAAGAGCTGATACGTGTTGGGAGTCTTCTCCTAAAAGATAGGTTTTTTTTCCAGGATAAAGAGGTCCTTTAATAATAACAGGTCCAAATCCGTCTAACTTGGCTGATACTGCAAAGACATTCATTTTTAATAAAGCTTCTAATAAAGGTTTCATTGGTCTTTGATGCCTTATAGAATCGTCTCCCGTGATTATTGTATAAAAAGGAAGAAGCGCTGCTATTCCACTTAAAAAACGAAAACAAATGCCGGAGTTGCCAATGTCTATTATATTGTCAGGAGCGTTTAAATGAGAATTTTGTCCTTCTATTATTAATTTATCTTTTGCTTTTTCTATCTTTATTCCAAAAGAGTGCAGGGCATTGATCATAGCGGTTGTGTCAGAAGAATCTAAAAAGTTTTCAATTTCACTTTTTCCTTTTCCCATCATTGCAAAAATAATGGCTCTTAAAGTTTGTGATTTTGAAGGTGGGGGGATAATACTGCCAGATAGTGATGAAGGGGATATGATAAAATCCATGGTTACCTCCCAAATTGATCTATCAAAAAATTTAAGCTTTTTTCTAAAACCGTTTGTGGTATTTCAAAGCTATATTCATTATCATGTTTTACCTTACCTATGGATTTTAAGATAATGAATTTTGGCTTTTTAAAATTTTTTTTATCTTTTAGTAAAGCTTTGTGTAGATCTTCTTTTGATATTGAAATGATTTTTAAATCTAAAGATAAAACAAAAGAAAGTATCTTTTGAAAATCTTCTTTTTTTAAGATGCCGAGCTTTAAACTTATATAACTCTCTACGACAATACCAATAAAAATAGCTGTTCCATGAGTTACTTGATAGTTAGAGCAATGTTCTATAGCATGTCCTATAGTATGTCCAAAATTAAGTATCTGTCTTAAGCTTTTGTCATAAGGATCTTTTTTTATTATCTTGTTTTTGAACTTAGTGCTTATAGAAATTATTTTTGAGAAGTTATAGTGAGAAGAGTTCAATAATTTAAAAAGAGAATTTTTAGTAATTAAACTATATTTGAAAACTTCTGCCATACCTTCTAAAATTTGATTTTTTTGCAGAGTCTTTAAAAAGTTTTTATCTATTAAGATAGCTTTGGGAAAGTAATATGTGCCTATTAAATTTTTACCATATTCTGTGTTAATACCATTTTTTCCTCCTATGCTAGCGTCAACCATGCTAAGCAGCGTAGTGGGAACTGTTATTAAATCAATACCTCTATAATAAGTGGATGCTATAAACCCTGCTAAATCGCTAACAACCCCGCCTCCTAATGCTATCAAAGATGTATGTCTGTTAAGATGAGAGGAAAACATCTTTTTTTCTATCTCATTTTTAGTTGTTTGGGATTTGTTAATATCACCTTCAGGAAAAGAAAACAAAAAACAATTAAAATTATTTTTTCTAAGTTCTTGATATAAAAAATTACCATATAAATTTTTTACTCTATCATCTGTGATAATGCAGATGTTATTTTTTTTAGGTAATATCTTAATTAATTCAGATAAAATCGTATTTGTTATTATAATAGTTGTTTTTGTCATAGGTGTTAAATTATATGTCTTTGATTAAAAAATAAAAATGTTTAAAAATTTTTACTTTAAATTTATTTTTTTATGTTATTTACATCTGTTTTAGAAAAAGATATAGAAAGTTTTAGGAAGGTTATATCACCTTATAAAGAAGATATAGATGCCATAGAACTACGTTTAGATTTATTAGAAAGTTTAGATATAGAAAAAATATTAGAAATTATAGATAAGCCTGTTGTCTTTACATTAAGAAGAAAAGATCAAGGTGGATTTTATATTAAAGATGAAAAGAAAAGAATTGCAGATATTAAGTTTCTTTTAAAATATAAACCTGAATACTTCGATATTGAATATGACACTTTTGTAAATATTAATGACTTAAAAAACATATCTCCAAAAACTCAGTTTATTTGCTCTTATCATCAATTTGAAGATTCTTTTTGTGATATTGAAAATATCTATCAAATGATGCCTAAAGGATATGAACATTATAAGATAGCTTTTCAAAGTATTAGCTCTATAGAGTCTTTGAGATCTTTATTTTTTACTAAAAAATATAAAGATTTAACTTGTATAGCTATGGGCGGAAAAGGGAGTTTTGCAAGGATATTGACACCACTTGTAGGTGGATTTTTAAATTATGTATTTATTAACAAAAAAACAGCTGATGGACAAATTGATCTAAAAACTGCTGTAGATATTTATAGATTAAATAAATTATCTAAAAAAACCAAATCTTTCGCTCTTATAGGCAGTCCTGTTAATAAAAGTTATGGACATCTCTTTTTTAATAAACTTTTTAAAAAAGAAACAGTAGATGCTGTTTACGTAAAAATAGATCTAAAAGTAGATGAGCTGGATGGTTTTTTTTCTTATGTAAAAAAGCTTAAGATATTTTCAGGGTTTAGTGTAACAATGCCTCTTAAAGAAGAGGTTATTAAGTATTTAAATAAAATTGATGATACTGATATCGGAGCTGTTAATACTATCGATAAAGATCTTGTTGGATACAATACAGATAAAAAAGGGTTTTTAGCTGCTATTGAAAATATACAAGTAAAAAATAAAAAAGTAGTTATTTTAGGAGCTGGCGGAGCTGCAAAAGCTATAGCTTTTGCTTTAAAAGAAAAACAGGCCAATATCTTTATTTATAACAGAACTCTAGCTAAAGCAAAGGCTTTAGCTAGATCTGTTCAAGGAAGTTTTGGCAGTTTAAATGATATTGATGAATATGATATTTTGATAAATACCATTCCTTATAAAGAAAATAAGTTCCCTTTGAATCTTAACTTTATAAAAAAAAATAAAGTGATTATGGATATTATTTCTAATCCTGTTGACACTTTGATTTTAAAGAAAGCTAAAGAGAAAAAGTGTAGGTGTGTTTATGGATATGAAATGTATCTAAATCAGGCCATATATCAATACATAATTTGGCTGAAGAAAAAAAATAATATAGATTTTTTTGACATATGTTGATCTTTCTATTATTTTCTAAAGAAAAGGGGAATATATGAAAGATATCAAACCAATCGATTTGTCAAATTTTGATGGTCCTTTGAAACCAAAAGGTGGAAAGCCTGATATAAATCCTTCTAAAATTTCTGACTCTTTAGATAGTTATATTCAGAATTTAGAACAAAAACATATTGATGGAGAAACAAATCAAAATAGAGCTGTTTTAAATGATTATAAAAGTGCAGTAGACCTTTTGAAAAAAGCTTATATGTTGGATAACAATCTGCCTGATTTAAAAGTCTCTTTAAAAAAATCTCAAAATTATTTATATGAACAAGCTCCTATTTATAAAGATGCAATGTTTACTCAATTGCCTAGTGATGTAATATCTTAAAAAAAGGTGTTTATAGGATCAATGTCTATAAATATTTTTATTGAAGATGAGAGGAAGTTTTCTTTGATGTCTTTGATTTGTGAAAGTAGTGGTGTTATTTTTTTAGATCTTAAAAGGATCTGAAATCTAAAGAGATCTTTTATTTTACAGTGAGCAGGAGGTATCAGTGCATGGATTTTTGTGCTAGCTGATACTTTTTTTAGTAAAAGGTTTCTAAAGTCTGTGGCTGTTTGAAATGTTTTATTTTCATCTTTTCCTGAAAAAAGAATTTTAACTATATGAGAAAAGGGAGGATAGTCAAATAATTTTCTTATTTCTATTTCTTCTTTAAAAAAAGTTTCAAAGTTTTGTTTTGCTGCCAGTTTTAGAGTAGGGTTATTTGGCATAAACGTTTGAATAATAACTTCTCCTGGCAGATCTTCTCTTCCCGCTCTTCCAGCTACTTGACAAAGAAGCTGAAAAACTCTTTCTGAAGATCTAAAGTCTGGGATATTTAAAGCTGAATCTGAATTTAATACACCTACTAAAGTAACAGCTGGAAAGTGAAGTCCTTTCACTATCATTTGTGTTCCTATTAAAACATCTGCTTTACCTGATCTAAATTGTTTTAATAAATCATCATGGCTATGTTTTTGTCTTGTTGTATCTTGATCTATTCTTAAAGTCCTGATCTCTGGGAATATTGCTTTTAAAGATCGTTGTATGTGCTCTGTTCCAAATCCCTTGTATTCTATTGATTCGTTAGATTTACATTTAGGGCATATGCTAGGAGGTGAGCTTGTAAAGCCACAACTGTGACACATAAGAATGTTGTTTTTTTTGTGAAAGGTGAGTGAGACATCACAATGTGGACATTTAATAACGTTTCTACAGTCTTTACAGATTAAAAAAGAGTTAAATCCTCTCCTATTTAAAAATAGGATGGTCTGTTCTCCTTTTTTGTGTCTAGAGATTATGCCATCTAAAAGCTCTGATGAAAAATGAGTAAAACCGTTTGCTTTTAAAAACTCATTTTTCATATCGATTATTTTGACAGAGGGGAGCGATGCTTTGGTCGGACGTGTTGTTAATTTACTTAAAATATATTTGTTCTCAGTAGCATTATAATAACTTTCTAAAGAAGGAGTAGCGCTTCCGAGTACTATCGGAGTATTAGCAAATTTACCTCTTATAATAGCTATGTGTTTTGCATTGTAAGATGGCATCTCTTCTGTTTGTTTATAAGAAGAGTCGTGCTCTTCATCGACGATGATTAACCCTAAATTTTGAACAGGACTGAATATAGCTGAACGCGCGCCTATTACTATTTTTGCTTTTCCTTGTTTAATGTCATTCCAAGCTAAGTGTTTTTCTCCGTAAGAACGTTTATGGTGCATTATTGCTATCTTTTCTTTAAAACGGGATCTAAATCTTTCGATAGTCTGGGAAGTGAGGGCTATTTCAGGAACAAGCATGATAACTGTTTTATCAAGTTTTAAAGCAAGTGAGATAGCTTGCATGTATACTTCTGTTTTTCCACTTCCTGTTATCCCATGTATAAGGTGAATATCAAAAAGATTGTTTTCTATAGAAGATGTTATCTTGTCTAAACAAATTTTTTGTTCTTGTGATAATTTTTTTACAGGTGTTTGAAAATATTCATAATTTAAAAGAAGTGAAGATTCATCCAAGATTATTTTTTTTGACTTTATGATATTTTTTTTAATCAGTGTGTTAATAGGAGATGTTGTTACTTTAGAGTCTTTGATTAAATCAGATAGCAAAATTCCTTTTTTTGTTTTTAAAAAGATGTCTAAAACATTTGCTTGAGATGGACTTTTTTTTCTTAAACTAGCACAAAGAGTAGCTAATTCTTTTTTTGTTTTTGCTGTGGTTAGATATATATGAAATTTTGGTTGAATGTTTTTTCTTACGCTCGTTGGGACAATGTTTGTTAAAATTTTAGAAAGAGATGTTAGATAATATCTAGACATCCATACAGCTAATTTAAAAAGATCTTCAGATATAACTTCTTCTGAAATAATATCATCGATAAAAAAAGGGTTTTTAACTTCTGATATATCTTTTATTGAAAATATGTACCCTTTTTTTAAATGTCCTCTTAAAGGTACTTTTACCCTTATTCCTAGTTTAATTTTTTCAAGTAAAGATGTTGGGATTTCATAGTCTAGAGGTTTGTTAACGTTGCTGTCTAATATTACTGATGCATATTTTTTAGTCATATTTGCCATGTATTAATGAAATCTTGTTTTGCAAAGCTTCCCAAAGAGAGGGTTTGAGAAGAGGATTTTTAATATATAAAGATAAATCAGGTAATAAAAAAAGAGGAATGGTTCCTAAAAAACATTGGGATTTTCTTGGGATTTCTTTGTAGTGTTTCATTAGGTTTGGAAGAGCCCAAAGTGAGTAGTCACAAGCTATTATAAGTTTGATAGAAGAAGTGTTTAAAAAAGAAGACCATTTGTTTTCTTCTTCAAAAGATTTTGATTGGATTATTTTTGTTGGAATTATACAAACGTTGATAGCTCTAGATATCTGTTGAATGAATTTATATGTTTTCTCATCTTCTTTAGATGATAAAAATGTTATTGGAGCTGTTTGTGTTTCTAATTTATATTTTTGAGATACTTGTTTTGCTATCGCATCATCTAAAGGCTTTTCTTTTACTTGGATATTAGAAAAACTGTCTTTTAGTAACATCTTAATATCTGAAAAATTATCTTCAATATCTTTTATCTTTTCTACTTTTGCTATTTTTTCTGTAGGTTGTGTTTGTTTGATGGGGATTATTTCAGGCTCTTTTTGTATAGGGGAAGAAGGTAGTGTTTTTTTTGGAATAAATGGAATCGGATCTTTATTTTCTATTACAGAAGGTTGTTTATTTGTCGTTAAGCATTTATTTATGAAAAATTCATATTCACTGTCATTTTCTAAAAAAATATCTTTTTGGTCTGTTATATATTTTTTTAGCTCAGTAAGTAAAATCTTATACTTGTCAATTATCGATGACATTAAAAAGTTCCTTTTATCTTTTTTTAATTTACTCAATTGATAAAAGAGCATCAACAAAAGATTTGCTATCAAATGAAATTAAATCATCTGCAGCCTCTCCAAGACCTATCCATTTAACTTTTAGGCCAAGTTCTTTATAAATAGCTATTACAATACCACCTTTAGCACTACCGTCTAATTTTGTTAATATAATATTAGTAATAGGAGTGAAACTGTTAAATATCTTAGCTTGATCTAAAGCATTTTGTCCGGTAGTTGCATCAATTACTAAAAAAGTCTCATGTGGAGCTGTTGGTAAGAGTTTGGAACTTACCCTTTTTATTTTTTCGAGTTCTTTCATAAGATCTGTTTTTGTATGCAATCTTCCTGCTGTATCTATTAAAACTATATCGATGTTTTTTGCTATAGCAGAACTAATTCCGTCATAAACAACAGCTGATGGATCTGACCCTTTTTGTGATTTTACTATGTTGATATTAAGTTTGTTAGCCCATAGATTTAGTTGTTCTACAGCAGCAACCCTATAGGTGTCTGCTGCTATTATAAGAACGCTTTTTCCAAGATCTTGATAATATTTGGCTAATTTAGCTATAGAAGTTGTTTTCCCAGATCCGTTTGTTCCAACGACCATTATAACGTGAGGAGTAGTTTTAAATTCTTCTTCTTTTGTGTTTTGATCCTTTAGTATCAAACAGATCTCTTCTTTTAATTTATTGATTATATCTTCAGAAGATATGTTTTTATTTTCTTTAATATATTCTTTCACTTTTTCTGTAAGTTCTAAAGCAGCCTTAACTCCTAGATCAGATTCGTAAAGAAGTTTTTCAAGCTCTTCCAACGCATCGTCTGTTTTATTTTTTGAAAAAATATTTTTTATTTTATTTCCTATAGAAAAACCTATCGAAGATAGTCTTGAAGATAATTTTTTTAGTTTGGATTTAAAGAACTTAAACATATTTTTTGTATTTTTAGGTTGATTGAAATGTTATTCTATCAGATATAGAAATAAAAAAGGAGAAGTAATGATTCGTATTCCAGGAAGGATTCCTATAACTATTTATCCCATATTTTGGTTCTTAGCAGCTGTGATCGGTTTTTTTGCTAGCGGTTCTTTTGTTGGCTCTTTTATGTGGGTTATTATAATACTTGTATCGGTATTAGTACATGAACTAGGGCATGCTTTGACAGCTCTTGTTTTTAAAAGAAATCCTCAAATAGAACTAGTGGCGTTAGGGGGGCTCACTTCTTATCCTGGAAAAAATTTAAAATTCTGGCAACAGTTTCTAGTTACTCTAAATGGTCCTTTGTTTGGTGTAGG
>Ga0233447_1001258_pt1 | contig 21792 bp, 23 predicted proteins | sample SI_124_October20_3_FD_183014 | JGI IMG/M metagenome (GOLD analysis project Ga0233447, IMG submission 183014) | Seawater microbial communities from Saanich Inlet, British Columbia, Canada - SI_124_October2016_135_MG | ecosystem: Environmental > Aquatic > Marine > Inlet | place: Canada: British...
TGAAGTAAAAAACTTATTATCTTCTACCCAACGCGCCTTTAAAATCCAATCTACATTTGGATTTTGACTAATCACCCAATCAAAAGCTTTTTTATTTGTTGTTGCCTTATGTCCATTTAGTAAAGTTGTTTTTGCTAAAAGAGCAGAACCTGTACAAACAGTAGCAACATAGCTTGTTTCTTTTGATTTTTGTTCAATAAAATCAATAATATTTTTATTGTTGATTTCTGTTCTTGTTCCTAAACCACCGGGAATAAGAAGAATATCTAAAATAGGACATTGTTCAAATATAACATCAGATACAATTCTAGGCCCTTGGGTACTGGTAATTATTTTATCCTTTTCTGAGATTAGAACAATCTCTATTTTATCTTTTAGCATTCCGAACATCTCTAGAGGGCCAAAAAGATCTAATAGTTCAAATCCATTAAAAACTATAGCCCCAAGTTTTAATTTACTGTTTTTCATTTGTTTTTATTTTTTTTTACAACAACGGCAATATCGGGAGACGTTGAGGTGAAGACTCCACCAGCAACGTCAGAATAGAATTCTTTAATCTCAAAGCCTGTCTCATTAAATTCTTTAGTGAGTGAATCCTGACTAAAATACTGCAACCAATTATACACAATGCGAGTTCGTGATTTTTCGATTATTGTATATTTGTCGAGTGTGATTTTTTCTTTGTCGTATTTGAAGGTGCTCAAAAATCCATGATAGTGCTCAGGTGCCCAGAAGCTATCCAGCAAATTACGCTCATATATTGTTGCTTCTTCTCTGTTATTGTAAGCATTCAACGAATGTACATCCAACAGAATTGAGCCACCGGGTTTTATAAATTTGCGAAACTTTGCAAGTAGTGTTTTTCTTTGCGACGGACTTAACACGCAGAAATCACAGAAAATCATTGTAATCAAATCAAACTTTTCATTTGTTTCAAATTCCAGATAATTTTGATGGAAATAGTTAATATCTAAATTCTTATTAGCAGCAATGTTTTTCGCATAACGAATAGACCTTTCAGAAAAATCTATCCCACTGGTTTTAGCATTTTTTTCTGCAAGCTGAGTCGTATACAGGCCTGGACCGCATCCAAAGTCGATAATTTTAGAGTTTTCGTTAACATTGAAATGTGAAACTATCCATTCTACTGAGTTGTTGATAAAATCTTTGTTTCGAGAAGATAGGTTAATTGATTCGTTCAAGTGATATTCAAGCATTTTCATTGACGTGTGTTCATCAGCCCATAATTCTTTTGCTGTATAAAATTCAAAAGGTTTTGGCCGTTGTTTTATTTTTTCCAATTTTTGAAACATTCTATTGTATCTCTCAACTTAATATTGATATACCGTAAACGGTAGAGTATTATCGCTTCGCTTTGCCGCATTTAAGGCTAAAGTCGCAAGCTAAAAGTTAAAATCTTAGCCGACGGAAGTATAATTAGAAATTGTTCACGAAAAGCTTTTTCATGAACCTCTTCTAATTCGACCTCCCACAAACAGGTCTTGCAATGATACATTTTCATTTTTTACATTTATGTTTTGCTAGTGAAGTTTTTACTAAATTAGTTTTGTCATAGTCCTTCCAAAATTGGTCGTTTGGTCTTTTTTCTTCAGAATTGTACTCAACCATTTTAGATAAATTTGCTATATCTTCTCTGATTAGATTTTGCATACATTCAGGCATATGACGCTTATGTTCGATATGATTTTGTATACAAAGGACACAGTTTTCTCTTATTGGACATTCTTTTTGACTGCATGTGCAGCTTTTATTGATTGATATGCCATAGTCTTGCTGAGTAGACATGATATGATTCCCTTATTTTAGATTTAGTTTGTTTTATTTGTACTTGCTTACGTCAAAATAATACTTTTGAACTTTTCCTTAATTCTCATTTTTTTGTAAATTGCAAAAACTCCACGGGCACTCCACTATCTACAATAAACGCAACTATCACCCCTTCGCTAGGACTATTTGGTTTTATTATTACCTCTTTTCCTCTAATTGCTTCTTCAATATCTTCAACTTCAAAAGCCACATGTGTTATTTCTTTTACAAGCTTTGGAATATTACATTTCTCTCCGTATCGCATCCATTGAATACCAAATGGATTAGATTCATGGTCTGTACAATAAACATCATAATCTTTAAGATGTATTTCACCTTCTTTTGGAGTTTTAGTTGGGATTCCTGTGTGATGATATTTCATGATTTTCTTAGTTCCTTTTTTATCTTAACGTCTATGGTCATTTGCAGAGCGACTGTGTTTGGGCATCTTGTCTTACCACAGTTTTAACGACAGCAGAAGCTCTTAGAACGACACCTGATTGACAAGGTCAAGTGCACCTATTAATTATCATATTTTTATTATTTTTCTATTGGGTGTTGCATCCATATATTTGGATCTTCATATATTCCCAAATTCTTTTTAGTATCAATTATTATTGGGGTAAGAGCTCCTGGAATTGTATAGTTTCCTGAATTTGGAAAAATCATATCTGTCCAACTTTCCCATTCATTAATAGTACCTTCTACTTTATTAATAGGACTATTGCTGTATTTTTTTCATAAAGCTAAATATGCATGATAGCTTGGCTAAACTAATTACGTTGCTAAGCAAAATCGAGTCTCTCCAAAAGACTTTATGAGTTTACCAAAATAGAGACAAAAAAGTTCATGGTTTTTACCCAGGTAAAGCTTTTCGCATTCATGCCTTGGAAGACTATTAAATTCTTCTGTGTTTATGAACGGTGGTAGTACAATAGCTACATTTTTAGTTATTTCGAGTATTTTTTTAAGAACAATATCAGCAGGTGGCTTTGTTTTCGAATTTATAAAACGATATACATGATCAAGCCCTGTTGTTGCCCAGTCTGGATCAATAAATGCTGCATCTATGGATAGAAAACTGTCCAGTAAGATCTGATCCAAAATGTTTCCATAGATAAATGATACTTGGGATAAAAGTCCAGCTTTTTCTATATTTTTGATTGCTTGTTCTTGTATTAGTTTATCGATTTCTACTGTAAATACATGCTTAGCAGTTTTTGCGAGAGATATCGTAGTGAAACCAGCGCCAGTACAGGTCTCTAAAACGTTGAAGTCTCTAAAGCGCTTAGCAAAATGTGCAGTGAAACGGTGGTCAATACCCATGATAAAGGTACGTTCATCGGCAGCATAATCACCACCAAATTTCTTTCGGATTGCATGTTGCATTTTTCTTGTTTTCATTTTCTTCTCTATTTAACCCGGATTGTTCATAATCGCAGAGAGTGTACGTCCGGTGAACCGTGTTGCTATATCTCATCCTCATAATTCTAATATTCAAACCCAGATATATTGAGAATGTGGTTAACTGTTTGGTCGATTGTGAACACTTCCGGGATAAGATTCTCAAGCCTATGCTCAGATTTGCGGGCTGCTGGATACCACTCTCGCATCTGTGCTTCACCATAGGTATAATTGCCCTCTTTGGTCAAGTGCCTCTTTACTGTTTCTTCAAAACTGATGTCGAAATAGAAGATATAGCAGCTTCCGGAATGATTTGAGATTATCCGGTCGATTGCCTTTTTATACGACTTTACACTGAGAATTCCTTCTAGGATAACGTTGTATCCTGACTGCAAAGCAAGCATTGTATTATGTTCTATCATTTTGTGAATAACGTCAGAATTTGGTTTGCTACCACTACCGGCGGGATTAAATATAAAGCGGTAATGGTCTTGCTCAATTAAGGCTGTTCTTCTTTTGGCTATTTCAAATAATCTTTTGGCAACGGTTGTCTTGCCAGATCCTGATGGACCTCGAAGAATGAGAAGACAATTATCGTTGTTTAGTGTCATTTGAGATATTTAACGTTTTGAAATCTAAACGTTCAGTGCATTGATTTGTTATAAAATTCTTATTTTTGAGACTGCATCTACTTCGTTAACTTCAACATCCAGTAGCGATTATAGCTTCGTACAGCCGCAAAATCAACTGTGTTATTTAGGTTAATACATATATGTTGTGGTTGAGAATATATCCAATAAACAATTTCAGCAAATTCTTTTATTAACTTTAAGTTCTCTTTAATTCACTGATTACTGTTTTATGCTCATTTAAAACTCGGTAACTCTCCCGAGATTTTTGGATTGCTTTATTATGTGTTTTGTTGTCCAATGTGTTGTTTTTGAAAAAAATAATTGTTTCAGCTGGGAATTTTGCCATACAGACAGAAATTAGCCAAGCGTTTCCCATATGTGCGTAGTACCCTGTATGGGCAACACTTTGTGATAATTTGAATATCATCTTTAAATTATCTTTATTCACATAGTGTGCAAGTAACATGACAAGTCCAGCACGGACAATGAATTCTTTATCCGATTTCAGCCATTTCTTCACAGTAGCTAGAACCTCTTCTTTTTCTTTAGATATATTTTTGAAATCACAAATAGTCGAGTCGATTTGTGCCCAGTTATCTACCTTTTTTAAAAATCTTTCCGTTAAAGGCAACAACTCATTAAATGATTTATTCATGTAAGAGAGTACCATCCCTTCAAGCATAATCATTTCGTATATATCTTGTTTATTCAATTTGATAAAATCTATTGCTTCTTCTTTTACTATTCGTTTTGCTATTTTTCTTAAAATCGGTGAACGGACACCTAACGTCGTTTGCTTTGTTGGGATTATTTTGCTATTGAATGCTTTGTAATCTTCTTCCGCTAAACTCTTTAACTCTTCTAAAAGTAACATTTTTTTATTCTTCATGATTTCTCAACTAGTATTTCTAGCCAGTAGTCAAAGTAAATAATCTTCCCGTTCTGGTCACTTCCAGGTCTTCTTTCTAAGTATCTTTCTATAACTTCGCCTATAAAAGCATCCCTTAAACTTTCAGGTAAATACTTTGTGTGTGGTATCCATCCTGAAATCCAATCCGCGAAGGCGTTCTTTGACTTGAAAATTTCATTTACCTTGATGATTTTCATATGCTCTAGCAACAAGCCATTTTTGTTTGCAAGCTCCAAAGTCTTAAGTGGGGTGATGAGATTGAAATCCGATGTAAAATCTGTAAAAAATGACTTCCACTTTTGCCGTCCCATTACGTCTTTGATTGCATGATCAAATCTGTCCCTACCATGATCAGGAGCAAAAAATAAGAACAACTTCCCTCCCTTTTTAAGGGCTTTTTGTATTCTCTGGAATGTTTGATCAAGGTCTTTTATCCAGTGAAAGCAGTTAAAGGAAATTACCCAATCAAATTGATCCTGAAAGTCTATAGTTTCCGCACCCTTTGTTTGAAAGGATAAATTAGTAAATTGCTTTCCCGAAAAAGTTTCAAGTGCTTTTGTTGACATCGACTTCGATTTGTCGATCCCGAGTACACTGCCAAACGGAACTCTTTTAGCTAATAAAGCAGTCAACCGACCATCACCTGCTCCGATATCAAGTATATGCTCGTCACCTTTTAGTGGAAAGGCCATAATATAGTCCACGCCCCATTTGTATTGGAGACTGGATTTTTTTATATACTCATCTGCTATCCACCAATCCTTTTCTAACCCTTTGGCACCTGACTGGAAGGATAAGCTTGTGCAAAATAACGTTGTAAGTACAAATAGCCCTATTTTTAGTTTCATAACTAGTACCATTTTAATTGATGTAGATAAAGTATATTTTATTGCATATACAATTAGTACTTCCGGAAGAACTTCTCTTGCCAATTTGCTATAAGCTCTGTTTAAGTCATGTGATACCGCTTTCATTTTTGCTTTAGTAAATTATAATATTCTTTATTGATGAATATTTTGTTCCTACCGTATATTCTTTCTTCAAGAATCCCTATTTTTACAAGTTTTTTTAAATGCAGAGAGGCGGTTTCATCTGTTATATTACATGATTGTGCTACATGGTTAATTCTACTGTAAGGTTGTTCAAACAATGCTTCTACTAATTCCATTGTATATATTTTAGGAATTTTTTCTTTTACTAGTCTTCTCGTATCATCAAAAAGACTCTTTATAGAAAGTACTTTATTTTTAGTCCAAATTGATGTTTTATAAATTGCGGTAATCATATAAAGAATCCATTCTTCCCATTCATTATTTATAGTTACATTAATAAGTTTTGAATAATATTCGCTTTTGGTTTCATTTATATACCCGCTAAGAAATAATACGGGAGTATCTAAAAGGTTTTCCTGTAGTAAATAAAGTATGTTCAATATCCTACCGGTTCTGCCATTGCCGTCAGAGAAGGGATGTATTGCTTCAAATTGATAATGCATTATACTCATTATGATTAACGGATCCAGGTTTGTTTTACTGTTTATAAAATCCTCCCAGTTGGACATTTTTTCTCTAATGACATTTTCTCCACATGGAGGAGTATAAATTACTTCACTAGTTTTAGAATTTGCTAAGGTTATTCCTGGTATTTTTCTTATGTTTTCATTTGTTTGTCTTAATGATTGCATAATATCTATTGCAGTTGACGTGCATAACGGTTTTAATTTTAATAATTCAGTACCCCTATATAGTGCAGTTCTATAGTATAATGTTTCTTTTGTTGCCAGATCAGCTTTTGTTATATCATCATTGGCATACCTGAATAGTTCGTCTTGGGTAGTTACTATATCTTCTATTTCGGAACTGCTTTGTGCTTCAAGTAAAGGAATTGAATTAATCAGCACTTTTTGATTTGGAATTAAGTAAGCAATTTGTTTCAGCTCTGCTAAAGCAGTTCTAGCCTTAATACATCCGTTTAATATTTTTTTGGAATCTACTTCTGTTGTAGGAGGTAATAATGGCAAATCATTATAAGGCTCATTTTTATTAATCATATTGTTAATTCTTTAATCGTTATTGATTTTATGTTATTTTCTGATTTTGCTTTAAACTCATATTGTATTGATATTTTTAAACTTCCCCGATACGTTTGAAAAATACATCGAATCATTCGGTATATCAAACAAATACATCGATATTTGTTAATAATTTCGACATATTTAAAATTGTATTGAGTTTATTATTTGCTTTTATGCCTCTCTCGGCTTTTTCAGATCAACTAATATAAAAATATCATAAATTTTTATCAGATAGTATTGCATATAATAAAGTTAGTGGATACAATGAAAGTATAATGATTTTAGGTGAGGGAGTTTTTATGAACAAATTAATAAGCATTGCAATTATAAATAAACATGAGGAGTTATAATGAAGCGAATTATTGTATTGTCATTTATATTACTTTGCATGGCAGAAATCTCTCTTATAGCAGGTGCTTGTAGCAGTAAAGGAGGTTTTCTTTATGAAGAAGGGGAAGCACCAGAAGAATATGATCCAAGAAGTGTTGAAAATGTAGTTACACATGAGGAATTTTATATCGATCAAGTAAAACAACTTAAAGCATTTCGGGAAAGATGCGATGATCTAAAAACGCATTGTGAGGCGTTGGTATTCAAAAATCGTTTTGAGGAACTAAAACTGGTATGTTATGATTATCTTAATTTTGAACGTTATGATGCTAAAGCAGGAGATAATCTTCTACTTTCCAGACTTATGGACAAAATTTTGACAGAAGGTAATGAAGCGAGGTTAGAAGAATTGAAAATGGAGTTAGCAAATAGTGTCAAGGCAAGACTTGACAGTGTAAGAAGTTTGGCTGAAAAAAGAATTGGGCTTTTTGAAGGAGCAACAGAATGGCCTTTATTTGATGGTAGTCGTATAGATACTAGTGTTTTAACGGATGACATAATTGTTGTCAGACATGGAGGAGGCCTACGTTTCTTACTTGACTTTTTCGAAGGGAAAAAACTTGGATATAAATTAGAAGATGATGGCTCTGGTGTTGACTATGGTTTTGGTATTCAGGTTGGAATTACTCCTAAAGAAAGAGAACGATTTTATGCTGAAGGAAGAAGCGAAGCTTCTTTTGATATACCAGTAGCTATAACTGGACAAATTAGGCGGAAATTTCTTTTTACTGCGGCCAATGATTATGAGGCTGGATTATCAGCTAAAAATACTCATCGGTTGAAAAATATAACGTTTGATCCACCACTTACTTATGAAGTTATCCCGGAAGATTTAAGAGTAAGAATGGAAAGAATAGAAGCAAGCTCACGTGAACCTGAATAATTGATAAGCAGAGTATGTAAAGAATTTTGTGTAAACTGTTTTTTTTGAGATTGCATTTACACAGATTTTTTTACAGAGCCGATAAGCACAAGTGCTTTTTTATTTACAATTTTCTCTTAAATAATTCATTGTATAATATAATGAGCTGACATGTAATGCTTGTAAGAATAGTCCATCCTGTAGCATTTCAAAAACCTTGTTTATTGGATATTCCAAAACATAATACGGTTCAACTATTTTTTTATTTGGCATTATACATTTATCAGCTCTGACTTTTAACCATTTGTCATTAATTAAATATTTTGATTTTTCAGTTTTCCATTTCATTTCTCCCTGTTCCTTTTTCTTTTTAACTTTTATCAAATCTTCTAATCCAGTCAGCAACCTTTTATGCTGTTTATCTAATTTGGGTAATAATGCAGATTCAGGATGGGAAGAGAAGAATAGTTTTATGCAAGTATCAATGTGTAGGTTTGACCCTATGGTTCCTTTATGCCGTTTTTTATAATACACTGAAACCTGCAGATATTTTATTCTCTGAAGATGAAAACTTTAGTTTAGTAAAACCGCCTGATGGATTTTCAAATTCTCTTTTTCTATGTCGCCAATAGTAGTACTTCTTTTCTTTGAGTTTTTGTTCTCGACAGTAACGGCGGATTTCGTACCCGTTCTCCTCTACTTTATTAATCTAGCTGTCCACTGTGATAATAGTTCTGATGGGCTTTTATGCATCTCTTCATATCTCCTTCATTTTTAAAGTTTTAATATGAAGAAAAATTAACACTCCTTAAGATTAAATAAAGATGCGACCTAATCCAGAGCATCTGACCCCGAAGCATTTCACGACGCATTTTTAATGGTTATATAAGTAAATTAGAATCAATCATATCTCATAGTTATGGTATTCCCATCGGCATGAACATAAAAATTAGATCTACTCGATTTCACGGTTTTGCACTTCAAGTGACAGCCCTTAGAAGTCCAAGGAATGTATCGACCGCCAACTCCCACAATCACATTCCGAGGATGTTCTTTCACATGACTACGCCAGTAAGTCATAAAATACGATCTAAAGTTTTCGGTGCTCCCACGATTTTCCAACTCATCATAAACATTCAATCCGTATCTTATCCCACCGTTATCCTTCGGATTATATTCGTATGTCCCATCGGCAACTGCGGTCTTAGAACCCAACACCAATTTTTCTCCACCGTTTATCCTTATTTTCTTTCTATAAAAATTGATAGGAATTTTGATTTTTTACTTTGATACTAGAGTACTTCAGGATGGTAGTAATGCAAACTTTATAACGTAACAACTGTCGATTCCCCTTCATTTTATCCTCTATCGGTGCAGGTACCTGCACTGATAGGGTAACGATAAGGAAAAAGTAGCGTGACATGGCACAAAAAGCTAGAAACGGCATACATAACCCCTATGGCTGAGATTCATATTTATCAGAAATTTGCCAAAAATTTGCCCATAGGAATGTATTGTGGATCAAGGATGAAATCGACATCCCCTTCCAAGTCTATGCCTGGAGCATCCCTCGCTTTCGACTCAGTCCAAAGATTACAGTGTTTAAGTATTTGCTCAATAGCAGCAGCCTGATCTCTTTTCTCGATAAATGAAACAAACTTCATTTCACCGCCGCATTCAGGACATTTTAAAGGATCAACTTCATACACTTGCCTAATCAAAGCCGACCATCTTGACCTGCACAGTTTTCGGAATGGTGTATCTTCAAAATCAATAATGACTTCCTCCATTTCTGCCGAGTTAGCCTCCCGTTTAGCTCTTACTCCTCGTGACTTGTTTGAATACCAGCCGAAATACCTGATAGTATGAACCCGTGGTTCAGGAATATGTTGAGTTACTTCTGCTAAAAAGTCTAGAGGATCAAAAATCTGAAAATTTCTTGCTGTGCCTCCTTTCAATGTATTGCTTCCCGGATCCGGAAACCTGTGACAGCCGCCGTGCTCTGTTTTGTATATTACCTGGCCGCCATCTGTAACTCTGATCATACGGCTGAGACTGAATGGGCACCTTGCAATATACTGGATTAAATTTTCTAGACCTTTGCCGTCATCTTTTTCAATAACAACTTTTCTGTGGACACTGAACCCGGAATGTTTCCAACACTTCATCTGTTCGATAGTTTCTTGAGTTATTTTACCTTTTCTCAACAGCAGGTCAAAAACCTTTTTCTCCCAAAGCTTTAAAAATGGTTCAACAGCCATATCCAGAAAAGGAATAAAGGATCTGCCCAAGGTGAATACACCGTCAGTAATAACTACATGCACATGAGGATGCCAATGAGCCAATTCTCCGAATGCCTGTACTGTTGCAATCATTCCGGGAACGACATCATCACGGTTAAGAACTGCCTGCAGAGCTGTAAATGTGGAATTAAAGAAAAAAGGAATCTGCCGGCAATTCTTACCGCTATGAACAGTTATGAAACAGTTAAAGTTCCATGGCCAATAGATAAAAATATAGAATTTAAAGGTGCATCAAATTCGTGAGTTTTTAGGGGTGCCTAAAAACCGTGAAGATCGGTGATTATAACAATCAGATCATTTTTTTCTTTAATTTAAACCTACAATAAACGGTTGTTGATTTTTGCTATCATCGTCAACGATAAGGTCAGTATAGCTGCACAAAAAAATCAGCTGCACAAAAAAATGTGTAAACTATCTTTATAATCTTCTCTTTTTATGGGTCTTCACCAGAATCTGTGGGTGAAATAATATTGAGCCTACCCACGCGTGACGATACCCATGAATTCTGGTGAAGAGGCCTTTTTATAAAAAAGCAGCAAGCCTACATTAAAGGCCTTTACACAAGTTGTTTTATAAAACCTACTTTAATTCTCCATGATCTGCACCAGCCTTACAATCGCCAACAACCTTTTCGCCAAGCGCTCCATCATAACAAAAAGCCGTAACCATCGGAGGTGTATTCCGTAATTTGGGGCAAACATACCTTAATGCTCGTGATGAACTTTCCTTTATTTGTTCAGACTTAGACATTTCCCTCTCCTTCCATTGTGGTTTACTAGCATACTGCACCGATCTAGGTGCCATCTATTCTATTACAGATTGTATCATAAAACCACAAATATTACAAGCTAGCCAATACAAAATATTTACAGTTTTATGATATGTAATTTTGTCAACTTACCCACTCAAAATGAAAAGGAACCGGAATTTTTTCTTTTAGGCATAAAAAAAGCTAAAAGAAGAAGGCAATGAGAGTCATAAATCACTATTTACGATTCGGACATATGTCCGAATCGTAATTGGTGTAATAATGACAATGGTAGACTATTTACCATTGTTAATGCATTTCAACTCTTTTTCTCAATTTGAAAAATTGAGAAAAGTTAATAGATTTATTTGTGTGAAAGGACTTCCCCCAAAGAAATCTAGAGCTTTTCAGAGAGGCCTAATATAATATCATTTTTATCATTTTTTTGTATTTAATTGATATGAATGATATTTCTTTAAAATAGATTTTACATATTTTCTAGTAGATGGAAATTGTATCAGGTTGATAACATCGCTCCCTTTATAATTTTTAGGCACCCATTTTTTAACGTTAGAATATCCAGCGTTATATCCAGCCAAAGCCAAAGCGTCACAGTTCTTATAATTAATCCAGTAGTTTCTGTTTCGTGCAAGATACCAGGTTCCAATTTCGATATTAAGCTTGGGATTAAATAAAATACCTTTATCGGCTATTTTCCTTTTATTATAATTTTCCCAATCTACTACTGAAGACTTCATCATTAATTGCATCAAACCAATTTCACCCTTTGATCCGACTGCATTAGGATTAAAATTACTTTCCTGCCATACGACAGCTTTTACAAGCATAGGATCTAGCGCATAGTGCTTTGAAACATCAGCAATAATGCTATCAAATCGAGCATCGGAATGAAAAAATGCATTGTATATATAAACATAGCCTGCAATTAAAAGTATTGACAATATAATAATTCCAGCAATGAATAAAAACAAAAATTTAGGTTTGTTCTTTCCAAGTCCAGTTATTGGAGTTTTATAGTACATTTCTAAATTTGGCGCATAAAAAGAAGTATTTCAAGGTTTTCGAATATTATTTTCATGGAAAAAATTGAAGGCTATCATTGAAAAGAATAGAATATTATATATATCCATACTGGATTTTATGACATTTTCCCCTTATTATTGTATTTACAGTAAAATTTCTGAAATTCACTCAGAACATATAGGATTGTATTCTTGAATAAATCATCATTAGGGGAGCTAAGAGGAGTTTAAATTATGCCTAAATATATAGGGATATTGACAGCAGGCGGAGATAGTCCGGGACTAAACGCAGCAATTAGGGGGGTGGGCAAAACTGCAATAGATGCATACGATATGGATATACTTGGATTCAAAGATGGTTTCAGAGGATTAATGGAAAATAGATCTGTTCGACTGAGCGGTTCAGTTTTATCTGGTATTTTGACCATAGGAGGTACTATTTTAGGAACCAGTCGAGATAAGCCACATAAAATGACTGTTGGCCATAAAATAATGGATATGACCGAAGTTATTGTTGAAAATTACCATAAGAACCACTTAGATGCTCTTATATGCTTAGGTGGTGGTGGAACACATAAAAACGCATTTCGTCTTATGAAGCAAGGATTAAATATAATTACACTACCTAAGACAATTGATAATGATGTTGTAATGACTGATAGGACTTTAGGTTTTGACACAGCCCTTGGCATTGCAACTGAAGCCGTAGATCGTCTGCATAGTACTGCACATAGCCATCATCGTATTTTAGTAGTAGAAATAATGGGGCATAACGCCGGTTGGCTGGCTCTCGGTGCGGGAATTGCTGGTGGAGCTGATGTGATTCTTATACCAGAAATTCCTTATGATATAAATAAAATCGCAAATGCGATATGCGAACGCAGTAAGAGCGGAAAACATTTTAGTATTGTAGCTGTATCTGAAGGCGCAATGTCAATTGCTGTTGCAAAAATGCTTAAAGAACTTGAAGAAAAGAAGAAACACGCAAAAGATGGAGGCGAAAAGAAAAAAATAGTGGAAAAATTGCAGCAAATAAAGATAACACAATCTAAGCATACTATGCTTATAGCAGAGAAACTACAGCAATTGTGCAGCATTGAAAGTAGAGTAACTATTTTGGGACATTTACAGCGAGGTGGAACTCCGTCAGCTGCAGACAGAATCCTTGCTACAAAACTTGGAACAGCATGTGCTGTCTTAATTAGTAAAGAGCATTATGGCGTGATGGTTGCTGACCATGATGATACAACAAAAGCAGTACCTTTAAAGGACGTTGTCGGCAAACGAAAAACTGTTCCAATAGATCATGCATGGATCAGTAGTGCTCGCCTGGTTGGTACATGTCTTGGCGACTAGATTTGTTTGCCAAAAGTCCTTCTACACAAACAAATCTTACAATATAAAAATTAATTGGTGCGCGTAACAAGAACAACTTAACAATGGATTCTTTATTTATGCAAAAAAAAATCTCATATAAAAAGTTTTACAAGTTAAACTTGCTCGATTCTTTTATTTCGATAAGTAATAAGATCTTGTTGCATGCCAACATATTGAGAGCAGATTTCCATACTATTAAACTCATAGCTATTTTATTTACTTTTACATTATTGCTGTTTAGTTCAGGCTGTTACTTTCCTACAGCTAGTTCCAAGGTACAATACATTTATGATCAGTTTGGTTTAAATTTCCCAATGCATACAAAGGTCTATCTAGTACATAATATTTGGCACAAAAATCCGATGGATATCAGTTTTTTCAATTATCAACAGGGCAAGATAATACCTTTCGGTACAGAAGTTGAGTTTGTCGAGGCTTACCCTAACTACGTTGTCTTCAAAGCTGCGAATAACAAGATAGAGTACAAGATAACTAATGTACCCGGAATCTCTATGTTATCTAATAACGATCTGTTTTATCAGATTTTCACTCCAGTTAATCCAGATATAAAAACCATTAACATGCCTAAAGAAACAATTGCCAAACTTAAACAGGGAAAAATAGAAGTAGGAATGACCAGGGAGGAAGTTTTGTTAGCATTGGGGCCTCCACCTCTAAGCATGACGCCTCCAGGCACAAAAGTTACCTGGATATATTTTCTTAACAACACCCTTAAAACTACACATTTAGTATTTAAAGACAATAAAGTAAGCTATATTTTTAACAATTAGAACAAAGTTCAATTTGTTTTTTCTGTTTGTAGCTGTCCATCAAGAAAAATGTCATAGGCGACAGTGAAAATATTGTGGCCAAAATGGCATAAGTTAAATAATAAAGGTTTAAATCTTTGCTGACAATATTGACTTATATTTTGCAGAATTCTGTAAATAACTTTTCGTTCAGCCTCTAATTATGAAAATAAAAACGTTAATAATAACCGGTTTTGGTCTTAACTGCGAAGTTGAAACAAAAGCTGCATTTGACTACTGTGGTGCTGAATCAGATTTAGTGCATTTGAATGATCTTTTGAACAGGAAAAAGCTTCTTAACGATTATCATATTTTAGCATTTATCGGAGGGTTCTCATTTGGGGATCACCTTGGAGCTGGAACAGTTTTTGCGAATAAAGTAAAATATGGACTAAAAGAAGATATTAAGAATTTTATAGCTGATAGTAAATTGATTATTGGGATTTGTAATGGATTTCAAACATTGACTAGACTAGGACTTCTCCCTTGCATTGGGGGAAAACCTTTTGCGGAACAATCTGTTGCACTGGCATGGAACGATAGCGGTGTTTTTAGGAATTCTTGGGTTAACTTAAAAGCTGAACCTAATTGCCCGTGTGTTTTTACTAAAGGTATTACTACTCTTGAAGTTCCTATTCGGCACGGAGAAGGTAAATTTGTGGCAAATTCTAAGATATTGGCAGAAATTGAAAACAATAATCTAGTGGCATTACGTTATGCTGATTCTGCGGGAATTCCAACTAATGAATTTACTTATAATCCTAATGGATCTCTAAATAATATTGCCGGAATCTGTGATCCTACCGGAAAAATTTTTGGTCTAATGCCACACCCAGAAGCCTACTTATCTCCGTACAATCATCCAAACTGGATAAGGCAGAAAGAATCAGGTACACTTCCTAAAGAAGGTGCCGGCATTGCTATATTCAGAAATGCAGTAGAATATATTTATTAATAAAAAAGCATTTATGCTTAATCTTAAAACACAAATTCCTATTATAGTTTGATTATGACACCTAAACTGTTAAAATTAGAATCAATTATCAACTATAAGTTCAAGGATAGAAGCCTTTTAAAGCAAGCTATGACACATCGTTCATATGCAGCTGAAAGAAAAATAGCTACGGATAACCAGCGACTCGAGTTTTTGGGAGATGCTGTCATTGAAATTATAGTAACAGAATATCTTTTCAAGCTCTATACCAACAAACAGGAGGGGGAATTAACAGCACTCCGCTCCGCTCTTGTTCAAAAAAACACACTTGCAAAGATTGCCAGTACAATTCATTTACAGGATTTTATCTTTTTAGGAAAAGGAGAAACAGAATCTGGAGGTGCCTCAAGAGAATCTACTTTGTGTGATGCCTTTGAAGCCATTATTGGTGCTGTTTATCTGGATTCAAATTTTAGTACAGTTCGCACATTCTTACTTTCTATACTGACAAATGTATTCCCTCAGCCAAATAATCTTCTTGCAGAATTAAACCCTAAAGGCCTACTACAAGAAATTACACAAAAAAAATGGTGTTTAAAGCCAGAATATAAAATTAAGGAAGTAACTGGCCCGCAGCATGATATCGTTTATATAGTTGATGTTTATGTTAATAAAGAATTTTATGGCACAGGAAAAGGGAAAAATAGAAAATCAGCCGAATCAGCCGCTGCTAAAGCCGCGCTGGAGTTAGTGCAAAATGACTGACAGCGTGTATATAGAAACGTCGCCGATGATCAGAAACACCTACGGCGCCTGGCTTCTTCGTATAGAGCTGCTTGATTCCTCACCTGACTCGGTTAACGGGAATCCATCGCATAGGGTCCGATACAATCGACGACGAAAAAAATAACATTATGATAACTAAAGATATACTCAATGTTGAAAATTACCACAGAATAAAGTTGTGATTTTACTATATATTTTGTTCAGGATGATTAACTTCTTTTGTCATATATTCTAATAGCATGGTTAGTTCATGTTTTAGATATTTTCTATGAACAACCCTATCAATTAAGCCCTTGTCCAAAAGAAACTCCGCAGTTTGAAAGCCTTTAGGCAAAGTAGCTTGAGTTGTATCTTTAATAACACGCGGCCCTGCAAACCCTATTAAAGCTTTAGGCTCTGAAAGAATAATATCTCCAAGAGAAGCAAAGCTGGCAGTAACACCGGCTGTTGTGGGGTGAGTCATAACAACAATATACGCAAGTTTTGCTTCCTTATGTCTCTCAAGTGCTCCACTAGTTTTAGCCATCTGCATTAAACTGAACAATCCTTCATACATCCTTGCACCACCGCTTGCGGTAACAATGATTAAAGGAAGCTTTTCTTTTGTAGCAAGTTCAGTTATCCTTGTAATCTTCTCTCCAACAACAGACCCCATACTGGCTCCAAGAAAACGGAAATCCATAATTGCCAATGCTACTCTATTGTCATTTACGGAGGCTGTCCCACAGATAACTGCATCTTTCATGCCCGTTTTCTGTTGGTTTTGGGCTAGTTTTTCTGTATACGAAGTAACTCCTTCAAATTTTAATATGTCAACCGACACAATATTTTTATCGGTTTCTTTGAATGACCCTGGATCTGTTAGTATTTCCAATCTTTTATTTGCAGATATTAGCCTATGATAGTTACAATGTGGGCACACATCAAGATTTTTTTTCCATTCATCTCTATGAACACTTTCTTCACAACCTTTACATTTTTCAAAGATCCCTGCAGGAATTTTAGTTTTCCTGTTATCCTGAGAATCAGTCTCTTTCGAAGCAGTCTTAATCGTAGAATATTTTGGTTTTCCAAAAAGACTCATTTTATTATAATCTCCTTCTAGATATACCTCAAGAGGTAATAAATAATCGCTTCAGGCTACGCTCTCCGAGCTACGCCCAGAAATGGTCGTTTTGCCATATTTTGAGTTCAAAACGCAAGCTTTAAAAGTGTCAACTATGCTCACGTCGAGTATAATTAGAGGCTGTACTAAAAGTATTTTTAAGCTTTACTTTTAGATTATATACAAAAAAATCATAAAAAAACCTGTTTCCCGTCTAATTAGTATAACATTTTAACCAGTAATATGTTAAGTTTAATGCAAGAGCAAATAAATAATAATAAACAATACACCACATTTATTCAATTTCAACGAAATAATTGATTTAGATGTAGACGTGATAAAAAAATTATAAAACTGAGAAAAATCTAGATCAATATATTTCTGGCCTTCTATGTTTAAGCATAGGAAGTTTTTCCCTTGCTTCATCCAATACTTCTGGATCTATTTCTGTAAAAAGAGTACATTCTGAATCATCTGCTTCAGTTAAAATTTTACCCCACGGATCAACAACCATTGAATGTCCATAGGCATGATATCGTGATTTCATATCACAGGCTGGTGAAGCTGCAACAATAAAAACCTGATTTTCAATCGCCCTGCCTTGGAATAGGATATGCCAATGTAACGGGCCTGTAATATTGTTGAATGCTGCTGGGACGAGAATAATTTCAGCCCCCATTAACGCTAATTTACGGGCTGCTTCAGGAAACCTAATATCATAGCATATCAACATACCGACTTTCCCTAGTTCTGTTTTTGCAATTGCAAATCCGTCACCTGCATCAAAAATCAGAGATTCCCTGGTTCGCAATGTTTCAAAGTCCACATCAAACATATGAGCTTTACAATGCTCTAGAATTATCTTCCCTGATGGATCAATTAAATAGCTTTTATTAAACCTTTTATTTTCTACACGTTCAACCATTGAACCTGTACATAAATGAATTTCAAGCCTTTTTGCGGTTGTTTGCAATTGTCCTAAGGTTTCTCCATTTGATTCTTCCAATCTAGGCAATGCTTTAAGTTCATAAGGATGATAAAATATTTCCGGCAAAACAACAAGATCAGCGCCTTTCGCTTTAGCTTCTTCTATTTTTGAGATAATTTGCGCTACGGATTTATCTTTATTCTTTACGGGTTTGTTTTGGCAAACTGCTATTTTAAACTTTTTCATTGACAATGTCCTTCTTTATATATAAAATAAAATTATTACAAAATGTTGAAACTTCAAAGCTTTAAGATTAGATTAAGCGTCTTATGTTTTTCAAGTTGAACTTGTTTTATCTTTTTATTTTGATTAGCAATAGTATCTCTTTCTATATCTATATCAATAAGTTAAAGAGCAAATCCCTGTACCATTAAATTATGGAAAGTCAAGTGAATTATGTTTAAAGCAGTGAATAGCAGGACAAATTTCCCCAAAGTTGAAGAAGAAATACTGGAATTTTGGAAAAAGAATAAAATTTTTGAAAAGTCTCTAAACTCAAGAAAAGGCTGTGAAGAATTTATTTTTTATGATGGTCCTCCGTTTGCTACTGGCCTCCCTCATTATGGACACTTGTTGGCGGGTACTTTAAAAGATGTAATTCCGCGTTACCAGACCATGAGAGGTAAGCTTGTAGACAGGATTTTCGGCTGGGATTGCCATGGGTTACCGGTTGAGTATGAAATGGAAAAAGAGTTAAAGCTCGCTGGTAAAAAAGAAATTGAAGATTATGGGATTAGTAAATTTAATGAATCATGCCGTAGTATAGTCTTGAGATATACAAAAGAGTGGGAAGCTATTGTGACCCGCATGGGCCGCTGGGTTGATTTTAAACGCGGCTATCATACCATGGATAAAAACTACATGGAATCGATTTGGTGGGTCTTTAAACAGCTATGGGACAAAGGATTAATATATGAAGGCTATAAAATACTTCCATATTGTCCAAGATGCTGCACACCTTTGTCAAACTTTGAAGCCAATCAGGGGTATTTAGAAGTAACAGATCCTGCTATTACCGTTCGTTTCCAATCTTTAGATGATGAAAGTTGTTACTTTCTTGCCTGGACAACGACCCCCTGGACTCTTCCGTCAAACATGGCACTAACCGTTGGAGCTGACATAGACTATGTAAAGATAAAAGACAATAGCGATTATTATATTCTAGCTGAATCAAGACTTACTGCATATTATAAAAATACAAAAGATTATAAAATAATATCCAGGTTTAAAGGAGAAGATTTGCTGGAACAACGCTATGTCCCACTATTTTCATACTTTGAAGACTTAAAAGAAGATGGAGCTTTTAAGGTCGTTACTGCAGATTATGTAAGTACTGAAGATGGGACAGGGATAGTTCATACAGCTCCTGGATTTGGAGAAGAAGATTCTTTAACTGGCAAAAAACATGGCATACCAGAAGTTTGCCCAATCGATGAGGAATGTCGTTTTACAGCCGCTGTATATGATTATCGAGGTATATACGTCAAAGATGCCGATAAGGATATTATAAAACGCTTAAAAATTGAAGGTAAATTGATACATCGCGGAACTATTAAGCATAATTATCCACATTGCTGGAGAGATGATTCTCCGCTGATATATAGAGCTGTGTCTACATGGTTTGTAAGAATTGATAAGATTAAAGAAAAAATGCTGAATGCAAACAGTCAGATCCACTGGATGCCAGAATATATTAAAGATGGTCGTTTCGGAAAATGGTTAGAGAATGCGAGAGACTGGGCAGTGAGCCGCAATCGTTACTGGGGTTGTCCGCTCCCAATATGGAGAAATAAGGACACTGGCGAAGTTGTTTGTGTTGGTTCAGTAGAAGAGCTGGAAAAATTGACCGGTGAAAAAATTGATGATATACATAAACACCATGTTGATAATTTAACTATTCCGGGTTCTTCCAGTAATGTTAAGTTAACAAGAGTTCCTGAGGTATTGGATTGCTGGTTTGAAAGTGGTTCTATGCCGTATGCCCAAAATCATTACCCTTTTGAAAATAAAGAATGGTTTGAGTCAAACTATCCTGCTGATTTTATCGCAGAAGGCTTGGATCAAACACGTGGATGGTTTTATACACTGGTTGTTCTTGGCGCTGCACTTTTTGATAAACCCGCATTTAAAAATGTTATTGTTAACGGAATGATTCTTGCGGAAGATGGACAAAAGATGTCCAAACGCAAAAAAAACTATCCCGACCCAATGCATATAATCAATCAGTATGGAGCCGATGCACTGCGTTTGTTTATGTTGGGATCTCCGGTGGTCCGTGCTGATGACCTACGTTTTTCCGAAGATGGCGTCAAGGAAACATTAAGAAATGTAATACTACCTATCTGGAATTCATACAGTTTTTTTACCACTTATGCTAATGTTGATAAATGGGACCCACCAAAAGGCGATGTCTGTGCTCCTAAAGACCTTTCAAACCCACTGGATAAGTGGATATTATCTTCTCTTTGTGAAATGGTGAACGAAATTAGGAAAGATATGGATGGTTATCGTTTGCAAAAAGCAGCAAATCGTTTCGAAGCTTTTGTTGAAGATTTAACTAACTGGTACATTAGGAGGAGTAGGCGTAGATTCTGGAAAAGCCAAAATGACACAGATAAAGATGAAGCATACCAAACTCTACATTTTGCATTACTTATATTTGCAAAAACAGCGTGTCCATTTATTCCCTTCATAACGGATGAAATATACAGAAACCTCAGAACAAAAGAGATGCCTGAATCGGTGCACCTTTGCGACTATCCTGAGTTAGACGATTCTCTAAGAAATGTAGATTTGGAAAGTCAAATGGAACACACTATTACTGCAGTTTCTTTAGGGCGTTATCTTAGGATAAAAAGAGAAATAAAAGTACGACAACCTTTACACAAAGTTGTAATAATTACTGCAGACAAGAAAGTCAAAATGCTTCTTAACGAGACTTCAGATATAATAAAAGAAGAACTTAATGTAAAAGAAGTAGAATTTAAAGCTAATGAAGAAGAATTGGTTGATCGCCACGCTAAGGCAAACTTTAAACAACTCGGCCCACGTATCGGTAAAGATATGAAAGAGGTTGCTGAGTTAATTGCAGGGTTTGATACACACGCGATTGTTTCAATACTCGCCGATGAGACTGTTAACCTGACTCTTTCATCAGGAAAAGAGCTTGAAGTTAGTAGAGATGATGTAATGATCTTTAGAAAAGAAAAAGAAGGATTGACTGTTGCAACAGAAAAAGATATTACAGTAGCGTTAGATACTACAGTTGACACTCCCCTTGAAGAAGAAGGTTTTGCACGAGAAGTTGTTAGTAAAATTCAGAACCTCCGCAGAGAGATGGACCTTGAAGTCTCAGACAGAATAGAAATCAAATACAGTGTCCCTGAAAAATATGTTTCAGCCATAACTAATTTTGAAGATTATATAAAGACAGAAACCTTGGCACTCAAACTTTCTGAGGTTACAGAAAAAACTCAAAAAGGTACCTATGATATCAATGGAAATGAATGCCAAATTTTGATAGAAAAAATATAACATTTACCTCTCCTGAAATACCTAGGATTTTTCTTAGTTTTACAAATTGCTTTTGAGATTCTTCTT
>Ga0233447_1001276_pt1 | contig 21600 bp, 19 predicted proteins | sample SI_124_October20_3_FD_183014 | JGI IMG/M metagenome (GOLD analysis project Ga0233447, IMG submission 183014) | Seawater microbial communities from Saanich Inlet, British Columbia, Canada - SI_124_October2016_135_MG | ecosystem: Environmental > Aquatic > Marine > Inlet | place: Canada: British...
GTAGAACAGGATTTAGGGGAAATAAAACATTTAAAATATTCTGAAAACAATATTTATTTTATAAGTAGTTATTCAGGTAAAAATGGTCTATATAAATACAATCAGCTTTCAAAAGAAATACAATTTTTATATGAACCCCGTTTTGGTGCAGAGTCACCGGCAATTTCAGGGTTAAATAGTAAAATAGCGCTAAGTAATTATACTTCAGATGGATTTCAGATAATTGAATTGTCCAACATTAAAGAAAATGCAACTCGCTTTGAGTCAGTTAATAAGGCAAGTTATTTATTAGCCGACGAACTTGCAGGTCAGGAAATGGGAATACCTGATTTTAGTTATCCTGATACTTTGAATTTTGCGTCAAAAAAATATAGCAAAGTTAGCAATTTGATAAATTTTCATAGTTGGGCACCGGCGTTTGTAAATGTAAATACGTATGAAATTGTTCCGGGGGCAAGTTTAATGTCGCAAAACAAATTGGGCACTGCCGAAACAATTTTGGGCTACAAATGGGATGTTGCGGAGAAAACAGGGAAATTTTTTGCCGGCTACACTTTTAAAGGCTGGTACCCAGTTTTTGACATCGAAATAAATTCTGGCAAAAGTGCTTCGGAATATTTATTAATTGAGCAAACTAAAAATCAAAATGGCGATGTTGTTCAACAAGATACATCGTTGCAGCGATATACCTGGAAACATACTACTGCTGAATTTGGTATCAAAGTACCATTAAATTTAACAAAGGGTGTTTTTGGCCGTCTTTTGCAACCGGAAGTTCAGTACGATTACTCTTTTTATGACCATGATTCGTCAACACCAGAACATTTTTTCAAAGGGAATTTCCAATCACTTTCCTATCGTTTGTATTTTCATCAGCTGTTAAAGCAAAGTTCCCAGGATGTTTTTCCAAATTTTGGGTTAATTATCGATGGAAGTTATAGGCATTCACCCACTGGAAAAAACGACTTGGGAAGTGTTTTAGCGGGCCAATCTATTTTATATCTTCCGGGATTTCTTGCAAATCATGGTGTGAAAATTTATTCCGGAATCCAAGACAAAAAAATTTCGGATACTTTTAGTTTTTCCGAGGCAATTCGCTACCCACGTGGGTGGGGGAAAAGGAATACAACGCGCATGAAAAGCTTAGCCCTTGATTATAAATTACCACTTTTTTACCCCGAATGGAGTGTGGGAGGGATAATATATATCCAGCGTGTAAAAGCGTCATTATTTGGCGATTACGCGTCTTTAAATGGATATGTTTACCACGACGGAGAAATTACAGGAACTTATAACAAAAACATATCATCTTTGGGAATTGAGCTAAGCGGAGATGTAAATTTTATGCGATTTTATGCACCTACCGAAATAGGATTCAGGGCTTCTTACATACCAGAACTAGGGAATGTTTATTTTGATTTTTTGTTTTCAATCGATTTCGATTCCCTTTAAAGTAAACACTGTTATTTCGGGTGGCATATCAATTCGCCAGGGAATCCCAACCGTTCCTAAACCAGTGTTAACATACAAATACGAATTGTCAGATTGATATAATCCGCTCCAGTTTTTCCGTGTTAGATAAGCCAAACTAAAAGGGATTCCGGCAGGTTTTATACCTAATTGTAAACCGTGTGTATGACCTGAAACTGTTAATTCTATTTTCTTTTTACCTGCAATTTGTGCTTCCCAGTGTGCAGGATCATGTGTCATCAAAATTTTGAAAGCATTTTCAGGAATGTTAAACATTGCCGAATCAAGGTTTGCATACTGTGGAAAAGGAGGGTGTCCCCAGTTTTCAACTCCAATCAGAAAAATTGAGTCGTTTCCCATTTTAATAACAACATTCTCGTTTCTTAACAAAGTAAATCCCAATTTCTTATGAGATTTAATAATTCCTTCAAAATTGTTTTGTTTACTTTCCTCATCAGGCCAGCGGGAATAATTTCCATAATCGTGATTCCCAAGAATCGAAAAACTATTTCCTTTGGCATTTATATCATTAAATGTATTCTCCCACCTAATTGTTTCATTCGAAAAATTATTTACTAAATCACCAGAAAATAAAATTAAGTCAGGATTGATCTTATTTATATTTATTGCTGTTTTTTCTAACAAATTGCTAAATTCTAATAAACTACCTAAGTGAATATCAGAGATTTGTACAATTTTATATTGGCTAAAATTTGGGGGAAGATTGGAAAAATTTAATTCAACTTGATTTACTTTAATATTTTGGTTTCCCAAAATTGTGCCATAAATAATAAGCGTTGCCAGGCAAAAGGAGAGTATTAATCCTGAAAACAGGATAGTTTTTGATTTGTTCTTTCTTGAAAAAAATAAGTAGAATAAAAATGTAATTGAGAGGGGGATTTTAACAACAACATCAATAAAAAGAATCGTATTGTAAAAAAAATATAAAACATAGTTTGTTGCTCCTTTAGGTTCGTTAGGGTAAATATAAAGATAGATAAAACTAAATATTAATAGAACTGTATAAACCCAAAAAAACCAGACCACTTTTTGGCGATATTTTCCATTTACAGTTGTTTTAATATTTTGAAATGCCCCGATTGTTATCAAGCCATAAAAAATGATAAATATTAAAAGAGAAATTATTTGGAACGAACGCATTTGTATTTGTTTTTTGATTTCACAACTTTTTCAATCTAAAAATAAAAATATATAATTAGCTTTTAAATATCATTCATCCAGCTATTTAAATCATAAATCAATCAATTTTCACCTAATTAGAATCGAATATTCGCACAAAGAAAGATATATGTACTGAAATAGTGAAGTAAAAACTATAAAATTCTGGATTAAATGACTTCCGAAATGGGTGAGGTGATAAATTTTTAATTTCTTTAAATGAAGTATCAATTTCTTTTCTGTAAAATTCTTGTTACTTGTTTAAAAAATTTTGTCCAGGCATTTAATTATCATTATTTCAATAAAGTCATACAACACTTCAAATTTTTTGGCAAACCTTCTTGCAAAGTATATCAAAAAGAAGAAAATATAAAATATTTACAAATGTAAAGTACATCAATTATAATAAATTTTACAAAAGTATTACTGAATAATTGTTGATGATAAAATATAAATATTACAAAACTGAAATATTTTGTTGCACGAATCAAATGTATTTAAAGTTCACTATTTCAGAGTATTATGTATATTATTTAAAGTTATATATTAATATAAGATTTAACAATGTTAATTAATCTGGATATATATCAATATATCAGATATTAACTACTATATATCAATATTTTATACGATTCAATTAAAGTTTAATTAAATCTATGCTAATAGTCTTAAAGTATTCTGTTTAAATAGTTTACATATTTATTGAATTTTTGGCAAAAAATGCACGATACATTTGTAACGATCACAATTAGTACAAATGTGGATATATATCTAAAATATATGTTTTACATTTGTTAAAGTTTAAAATGTAATGATATGAAGGATCGGATTAGAAAATTTATTGATTACAAAGGTGTAACTCCTGGTGAATTAGCTTTAAAATTAGATGTTCAACGTTCTAATATTTCACATGTACTAAATGGCCGAAATAAACCTGGAGCATCTTTTATAGAAAAATTATTGACCGAATTTCCTGATTTAAATGCCCGTTGGTTATTAATCGGTAGTGGTGAAATGGTCACCTCAAAAAAAGATAAGGTCAAGGAATTATTTGATAAAGAGGATTTTGTATTGGAAAATAATGTTGGCAAAGAACCTGCTGGAGCTTTAATTAAAGATAAAGTAAATGAGATTCATGATATTGAATTAAAAAACGAACCTATCTTAAAGGCTAATGATAAAGTAATTGATAAAATTGTTATTTTTTATAAGGATAGGACTTTTCGCGATTATCAACGTGAATAAAATAATGACATGCTTTTATTAATACCCGGTTCTGATTGAGTTTATTTTTTCCAATTTTACTAAATATCATATTTCGAATAGAAATTCATTTGATTATCTTTGTTCAAAATTATTGCCGATGAGTAAAAAAACTGTCGCTGACTTTGTTGTTATTGAGAATACTACGTTAAACGCATCAACTTATTTTATTAAATTAAAAGCCTCAAAACCGTTGCCTCGTATGAAACCAGGGCAGTTTGTAAATGTTGAGATTAAAAATACTGATGAAATTTTTTTACGCAGGCCATTTTCGATTTTCGAGGTTGATTATTTAGAAAACACCCTCTCTTTAATTGTTAAAATTTTAGGGAGGGGTTCTAAAAAGCTTAGCGAAATAAAAGTTGGAGAGACGCTAAATTTGATTTTTCCTTTGGGAAAAAGTTTTACTTATCCTGAAAGCAAAGAAAAAATATTGTTAATTGGTGGGGGAAGTGGGATTGCTCCAATGTTGTTCTTGGCTAAAGAGTGCGGGTTGCAACCTGAAAATGTTGATATTTTGATTGGAGCCAGAACTTCTAAAGACCATATTAATGTAGACGAATATAATAAATATGGCAGTTTACATTTCACGACTGAAGATGGATCGTTGGGAACCAAAGGTTTTGTAACCCATCATCCGGTATTAAAGACTAATCTAAAATATTTCGATAAAGTTTATGCTTGTGGCCCGGAAGCTATGATGAAAGCAATTGCAAAAGAGGCAAAAGTGGCCGGAGTGTTTTGCGAAGTGTCGTTGGAAAACTTAATGGCTTGTGGTTTTGGAGTGTGCCTTTGTTGTATTGAACCTACTGTAAAGGGGAATTTATGTGTTTGTACCGATGGACCTGTTTTTAACATTAACGAATTAAAATGGTAAACTTAAGTGTAAAAATCCACGAATTACAGCTTAAAAACCCGGTAATGACTGCCTCCGGGACTTCTGGTTTTGCCGAAGAATTAACTGATTTTTATGATGTTTCCAAGCTTGGTGCAGTTTTATTGAAAGGAACTACGTTAAAAAACAGGGATGGAAATGCCTATCCAAGAATGGCTGAAACTGCTTCAGGAATGTTAAATGCGGTTGGATTACAAAATAAAGGAATCGACTATTTCATTGAAAATATATATCCACGAATTAAAGATTACGAAACTCCACTAATTGTAAATGTCAATGGTTCAACCGTTGAGGAATACATTGAAGTTACCGAAAAGGTAAACGAATTGGACAAAATACCAGCAATTGAACTCAATATTTCGTGCCCAAATGTGAAAGAAGGGGGAATGGCTTTTGGAATTAGTTGCCCAAGTGCTGAAGCCGTTACCCGGGAGGTGCGAAGGGCATACAAAAAGACAATGATTGTTAAGCTTTCGCCAAATGTTACTGATATTTCTGAGATTGCAAAAGCCGTTGAAGGACAGGGTGCAGATAGTGTATCCCTGGTAAATACTTTTCTCGGTATGGCCATTGATTCTGAAAAACGTATCCCATTACTTTCTACAATTACCGGTGGATTATCCGGCCCTGCAATTAAACCTATTGCATTACGTATGGTTTGGCAGGTATATAAAGCTGTAAAAATCCCTGTTATTGGAATAGGCGGCATTATGAATGCTGCTGATGCCATTGAATTTATGCTGGCCGGAGCTTCTGCTATTCAGGTTGGCACTGCCATTTTTAAGGATCCGTTTATTCCTTTAAATATTATTGACGGTATCGAAAATTATCTTGTTAGACATAAAATACAGTCAGTAAATGATTTAACAGGTAGTTTACAAATGTAAAAGAGGTAATTTAAATAAATCTGCTTTTTATTTTGATGAAACAGGTTTATTAATTTTTTTTAGTTTTTTATCCAATATCTACTAATTTTTTCCTGCTTATATTTTGTAATTTTATTTGTAAATTATCGCCTAAAGTAAAATTAACTTTAAGTAATCGTTAAAGCAAAAGTGCAATGTGAACATTTCAATTTTTGCAATGTTATATAATCTGAAAATTACAATTAATGTTATAACATCAATAAAGTTATGTCGAACTTTGAAATTATAATGCCGAAACTGGGTGAGAGTATTCAGGAAGGTACAATTACTAAATGGTTTGTAAAAGAAGGAGATACGATTGAAGAGGATGATGTTTTGTTTGAGGTTGCAACTGACAAAGTCGATTCCGAAATTCCTTCGCCGGTAGATGGCGTTGTAGTTAAAATCAATTATCCCGAAGATAGCCTGGTTCCGGTGGGAAAAGTACTTGCCATTGTAAAAATGGATGGTGAAGAAGAAGAATCTACTTTGGCCGGGGCCGGTGTTTCTGAAAAAGCAAAACCAGCACCAGATAATAAAACTGAAATAGATGAAACCCTTGACAAAACTGTGGAAAATATTAGGGCGTTATCAAATCGGTTTTATTCGCCTTTGGTGAAGACCATTGCAAAACAAGAAAATATTCCGTTTGAGGAGTTGGAAAAAATAAAAGGATCAGGAGCTAACGGAAGGGTTCAAAAAAAGGATATCTTGGATTATATTGCGCAAAGAGCAAGCAAAATTGTGATATCTCAAAAACCTGCTAATCAGTCAATTGAGAGAAAATCCCCGATACCAGTTTCAAAAGGCGCCGGGGATCAAATTATTGAAATGGGCCGGGTGAGAAAATTAATAGCGGACCACATGGTAATGTCGAAACAGGTTTCGCCCCACGTAACTTCGGTTGTTGAAGCCGATGTAACAGAATTGGTATTTTGGAGGAACAAAAATAAAGATGATTTTCAAACAAAATATGGAGAGAAAATTACGTTCATGCCTATTTTTACTGAGGCTGTGGCTTCTGCATTATCAGAATTTCCTTTGGTAAATTCTTCGGTTGACGGTGATAATATTATCCTCAAAAAAGATATTAATATAGGTATTGCAGTTGCTAAACCCGACGGAAATTTAATAGTCCCGGTGATAAAAAATGCTGAACAAAAAAATCTTGTGGGATTGTCTAAAGAGCTAAACCGGCTTGCCGATTCCGCCAGAAACAACAAACTTGCAATCGAAGAAATCCAGGGTGGAACGTTTACAATAACCAACTTTGGTACTTTCAGAAATTTAATAGGAACGCCAATTATTAATCAACCACAAGTTGCTATTCTGGCAACGGGCAGTATCGAAAAAAAACCAGCAGTAATGGAAACCCCGACCGGAGATGTAATTGCAATCAGGCATAAAATGTTCTTGTCGTTATCGTACGATCATAGAATTGTTGATGGTGCCCTTGGTGGTGCATTCCTTCGGAAAATTGCTGATAACCTGGAACAATTTGATTTAAACCGTTCAATATAAAAAATAGATATGAAGAATTTAGAAGTGCCAAAAATATATTCAATAAAAAAAACGCCCAAAGAATTATTGGAAAAGTGGTTTGGTTTAATGACCATTGGTCGCGCAATTGATGAAAAAGCACCCAATTATTTGAAGCAGGCCATTGGCTGGTCGTACCACGCACCTTACGCTGGTCACGATGGAATTCAACTTGCCGTTGGGCAACATTTTGAAAAAAATATTGATCATATCTTTTTATATTATCGCGAAATGCTGACGGCGTTGTCATGCGGTATCACTCCCGAAGAAATAATCCTTAACGGGATCTCAAAAGCAAACGATCCATCCAGTGGCGGAAGGCACATGTCGAACCATTTTGCCAAACCCGAATGGAATATTCACAGTGTCTCGTCGTCAACAGGAAATCATACTTTACACGCAGTTGGAGTTGCAAGGGCAATAAAATATTATGGCGAAAAATCTGTAGCAATCAGTGGGCAAGGTGAATCTTCGGTAAGTGAAGGTTATGTTTATGAGGCGATTAGTGGTGCTGACAAAGAAAAACTTCCTGTTATTTTTGTTATTCAAGACAACGGTTATGGCATTTCGGTTCCTAAAAAAGACCAAACGGCAAATCGAAAGGTGGCTAATAATTTTACAGGTTTTAAAAATACGCGAATAATTCATTGTAACGGAAAAGATGTTTTCGACTCGATGAATGCAATGGCCGAAGCAAAAAGATATGCGATCGAGGAGTCAAAACCAGTTATTTTACAGGCAAACTGTGTGAGGATGGGATCTCATTCAAATTCCGATGATCATCTTTTGTATCGTAGCCAGGCTGAAAGAAATTATGTAGAAGAGTACGATCCCCTGGCAAAGTTCAGAAGACTTTTAATCAGGTATAAAAGGTTTACTGAGGAAGAAATAGTTGCATTGGAAGAAAGTGCAAAAACAGAACTTAAGGCGGCTCATAAAGCAGCTTTGAAAGCACCGGATCCAACTCCTGAATCTATATATGATTTTGTAATTCCAGAACCGCACAAATCTAAAAAATATTCGGAAGGATTACATAACCAGGATGGTGAAAATAAAAAGCTGATTACCGCATTAAATGAAACTTTAAAAGCTGAATTTAAGTACAATCCCGATACTTTTATCTGGGGCCAGGATATGGCAAATAAAGACAAAGGTGGGATTTTTAATGTTTCGAAAGGTATGCAGCAGGAATTTGGTGAAAAACGTGTTTTTAATGCGCCAATTGCTGAAGATTTTATTATGGGCACTGCAAACGGAATGTCGCGGTACAACGAGAAAATCAGGATTGTTATTGAAGGCGCTGAATTTGCCGATTATTTTTGGCCGGCAATGGAACAGTATGTTGATTCCAGTCACGATTTTTGGCGATCGAACGGAAAGTTTTCACCAAATGTAACCGTCCGCCTTGCTTCGGGTGGATATATTGGCGGAGGCATGTACCATTCACAAAATATCGAAGGTTCACTGGTTTCTATTCCAGGTGTCCGGATTGTTTACCCGTCGTTTGCCGACGATGCAGCGGGTTTATTACGTACTGCAATGCGTTCGAAGGGAATGACCATGTTTATGGAACCAAAAGCATTATACAACGATCCGAAAGCTGCAACATCAATTCCCGACGATTTCGAAGTTCCTTTTGGAAAGGCAAGAATCAGGAAAGAAGGAACTGATATTACATTATTAACTTATGGAAATACAACTCATTTGAGTCTCGAAGCCGCAAAAAAGTTGCAGGATGAAGGTGTTAGTATCGAGCTTATTGATTTAAGAAGTCTCGTTCCTCTTGATGAAGAGACTATTATTGAATCAGTGAAAAAAACCAACAAAGTGCTTGTGGTTCACGAAGATAAAATTCATGGCGGGTTTGGGGGTGAGTTAAGTGCTATAATTACTGAAAAAGCATTTGAATACCTTGATGCACCAGTTAAAAGAGTGGGATCCACTTTTACGCCTGTTGGATTTAACCGCATTTTAGAGAAGGCAATATTGCCAAACGCAGAGCGCATTTACAATGCTGCCAAAGAATTAATTGAGTATTAAAATTGAAATAAAATGAAAAAGACAGCAATAATATATAGTTTCAATACACGGAAATCAAAAAAAATAGCCGAAAAAATAATTGAAAAATATGCCGATGATAAGGTTGAAGCCGTTAATGCAGAAGAATTGACAATCGAAGTTTTTAAAAAGTACGATAAATTTATATTGAGTGCGCCAACCTGGTTCGATGGTGAGTTGCCTAATTATTGGGATGAGTTTATTCCCGATCTTGAAGAAATGGACTTAAAAAATAAGACATTTGCCGTTTTTGGATTGGGTGATCAAAAAGGATATCCGGAAAATTTTTGCGATGCCATTGGAATTTTAGTTGAAATTTTGGAAGAATGTGGTGCAAAAGTCGTCGGAAGTACTTCAGTTGAAGGATATTCACACGAATCGTCGAGGGCACAAAAGGGAGATAAATTTGTGGGTTTGGCGCTTGATCAGGAAAATCAGGCCAGGTTGAGCAATGAAAGAGTTGACAATTGGGTTGAACAATTAAAAATTGAAATGAAGTAATAAAATTATTTTGGGTTTTACGCTTGTTATCAGTTAATTTGATAACAACCTTTTCTTTAAACTTTTTGTTACATTTGATAAAACATAATCCAAAAGTGAAAAATCCAAAGAAAAAATTCCTAAAACTTCCTGAATTTCCAGGTGGTAAAGAAGCTTTTAAAAAATACATAAGATCGAATTTAATTTACCCCAAAAAGGCTTTGGAACAACGAATTCAGGGAGTTGTACATTTAAGAGCCGAGATTAACGACAACGGTGATGTTCTCGATGCAATAATTGAAAAAGGATTAGCTGGTGGTTGTAACGAAGAAGCTATTCGTTTGATAAAAAATGTTCAATTTGGCAGCGTTAAAAATAGGGGGTTAAGGGTAAAAACCCGGAAAAAATTCAGGATTGAGTTTAAACTTCCACCTGAAAAGAAAATTAGTTATAAGCTTACCAAAGAAACGGTAAAGGAAAATGAGCAAAAACCTAAAAAAAGTTATTCGTACACAATCCCATTAGGTCCGCAATAAAGCAAAGCAGATTTTAATACAAATATTAACTGGTTTTTATCCTGTAAATGCTGGTTATAAATAACATTATTTCATCAGTCAGTAAAATATATGCTGAATTGTGCTTACGAATCATGAAAAATCGATAGTTTACATTTGTAAAATCATATATGTTTGAATAAATATATTGTAGTTATGAAAGTACAATAGAACAAACTATTTAACTGGGATATTTATCTGTACAAATTAGTTGTAATGGCGTATATAATTGCAAATCAACATAATATACAAATGTGTATTCTTTTATTTACAAAAGTAACGATGTTTGATTTGGCATTATAGTTGCGTAACAGACAAAATTGAGTTCTACTCTAAAGTTATTAGCATTAGAAATTATACATTTTACGAGAGAGAGATTAATATAATATGAAATATTGAAAGGAAATTGAGTTGATTATTGTTAAATACAGAAAATTGAATTTTTGTTACATTATTTTATTCCCAGAAAAAATTCAATTAAACCGGCGTTTAGTTTTCAAATAAGTTTTATTAATTAATTTTGTGACTTTTAATAATAAGAAATTCTTGAATATTGCCTGATACAAGATATATATTTGTTACTGGTGGCGTAACTTCATCGTTGGGAAAAGGGATTTTGGCGTCTTCACTCGCTAAATTGCTTCAATCAAGAGGTTATAGTGTTACCATTCAGAAATTGGATCCTTACATAAATGTTGATCCGGGTACTTTGAACCCTTATGAACACGGTGAATGCTATGTTACGGAGGATGGTGCAGAAACGGATTTGGATTTAGGGCATTACGAACGTTTTTTGAACGAAGCGACTTCGCAGGCTAATAATGTAACAACAGGAAGAATTTATCAATCGGTTATTAGCAAAGAACGCCGTGGTGATTATCTTGGTAAAACAGTGCAAATCATACCGCATATTACCGATGAAATAAAACGCAGGATTAAAATTCTTGGTTCCAAGGGGAAATACGATATTGTACTTACCGAGATTGGCGGAACAGTTGGTGACATAGAATCGCTGCCATACATTGAAACCGTAAGGCAGTTGAAATGGGAACTGGGTTCAAAAGCGCTTGTTATTCACTTAACTTTGGTTCCGTTTCTTTCGGCCACTGGTGAATTAAAAACAAAACCAACACAACACTCTGTCAAGCAGCTGCTCGAAGCCGGAGTTCAACCGGATATTTTGGTTCTGCGTACTGAATATGACATTGATGTGACTGTAAGGAAAAAGGTGGCGCTCTTCTGTAATGTTGCTTTAGAAGCTGTAGTACAATCGATTAATGTTCCTACAATTTATGATGTTCCTTTAAAAATGTTAGAGGAAAAATTGGATTTAACGGTATTAAAAAAGTTGGATCTTGCTGTTAAAGAAGAGATTGATCTTTCGGCTTGGAATAATTTCTTAATCCGATTAAAAAACCCAACACAAACAATTGAAATTGGATTGGTTGGAAAATATGTTGAATTGCGCGATGCATATAAATCTATTGCCGAAGCATTGATACATGCGGGTGCCGAAAACAGTTGTGTGGTAAATGTCAACTGGATCCATTCAGAATCAATTAAGTCGAATAATTATATTAGTAAGCTTTCTAATTTAAATGGTATTATTGTAGCTCCCGGCTTTGGGCATCGAGGGATGAACGGAAAAATTCTGGCGGCTAAATTTGCACGGGAAAAAAATGTCCCTTATCTCGGAATATGTCTTGGAATGCAGGTTGCAGTGATTGAGTTTGCGATAAATGTTTTAAAGTTAAACGATGCCAATTCAACCGAAATGAGCCCTAAAACACCATATCCTGTAATCGATTTAATGGAACATCAGAAAGAAATTACAGATTTTGGCGGAACAATGCGATTGGGATCTTACGAATGCCGGATAATTGAAGAAGGTTCGAAAGTTAGTAAGGCATACAATAAATTAACCGTGTTTGAACGTCATCGCCATCGTTACGAATTTAACGATGCTTTCAGGAAAAAATTTATTGAAGCTGGAATGGTTCCTGTTGGAGTTAATCCAGAAACCGATTTGGTTGAAATTATTGAAATTCCCAAACATAAATGGTTTGTTGGTGTTCAATTTCATCCCGAATACAGAAGTACAGTATTAAATCCCCATCCTTTATTTGTAGATTTTATTAAAAATTCGTTAGTTGAATAAGTAAAAAATGGATAAAAAATCAATAATCGGAATAGTCATAATTTTTGCGATTTTGGTGGTGTTTTCGCTAATAAACCAGCCATCGGAGGAAGAAATTGATGCAGCAAGAATTAAAAGAGACTCAATAGCAACAGTTGAAGCAGCAAATGCATTAGTTCAACAACAACGGGCAGAACAAACTATTGAAAGTGGAAATGAAGTTGCCACGCCTGATGTTGTGAATCCTGAAGAAAATATGCAGGAAAAGGTTGATCAATTTGGCGTTTTCGGAGCAGCGGCAGTTGGAGAGGAGAGTTTTAGTACTTTGGAAAATAATTTGATGAAAATTACTTTTTCAAACAAAGGTGGTAGGATTTATTCGGTTGAATTGAAAGATTATCTGACTCACGAAACGTTGCCACTTATGCTTTTTGATGGTCCTGAAACTCTTTTTGGTCTTAACTTTTTTGCACAAAACAGGAGCATTCAAACCGACCAGCTTTATTTTAAACCAAATGTTAGCAGAAAGGAAACTGTCGTCACCGGACCGGAAATAAAAAAAGGTAACGAAGGTAAAATCAAATTTAACGAGGAAAATCCAGGTGGAAAAGAATCTGTTGCATTCAGGCTGGAAGTTGCCCCGGGGCAATATATGGAATATGTTTATACCCTGGAATATAATTCGTTTATGGTAGATTTTGATTTGAATCTACAGGGAATGAACCAGTACATTGCATCAAATCAATCGTATCTTAATTTTAGCTGGTCGTTTGATGTGCCGCGTCAGGAAAGAACATCAAAGTTTGGTGAAGACCGTTATACCAACATTACCTACAAATTTTTCGAAGACGATGTTGATAACCTGGCTCAAAACAAAACAGACGAGGAAAATTTAAATACCCGTGTAAAATGGATTGGTTTTAAACAGTTGTTTTTTAGTTCAACAATTATTGCAGATGAATCTTTTCCAAATGCACAAATTCGTCAGAATAAATTTGAAGAAAATGAAGATTATCTGGCAAATTTTTATGCCGATATTGCTTTTCCATACCAGGGAAACACAAATGAAACAGTTGGGATGCAGTTCTTTTTTGGCCCTAACCATTACCAAACACTTAATCAATACGATGTTGATTTAGAGCGTCAGGTTTATCTGGGATATGCAATTGTTCGTCCGGTAAATAAATATTTAATAATACCACTTTTTAATTTTTTGCGGAAATACATTGCAAATTTTGGGATAATTATATTATTGCTAACCATTTTTATAAAGTCAATATTATTTCCATTTACGTACAAGTCGTACATGTCGCAGGCAAAAATGAGGGCCTTAAAACCTGAAATAGACGAACTTGGTAAAAAATTTGGTAGCGATAAAGCAATGGATAAACAGCAGGCAACCATGGCCTTGTATAAAAAGGCGGGGGTAAACCCAATGGGAGGTTGTTTGCCCATGCTTTTACAATTCCCGATTTTAATTGCCATGTTCTTTTTCTTTCCGACATCAATTGAGTTGCGGCAGCAAAGTTTTTTGTGGGCACACGATTTATCAACTTACGATTCAATCCTGAATTTACCTTTTGATATTCCATTTTATGGAAGTCATGTTAGTCTTTTCTGTTTATTAATGACAATTACTACTGTTATTTCTACCAGTTTAAATCAACAGGCAGCTACAAGCCAGGGAATGCCGGGTATGAAAACAATGATGTATATGATGCCTGTAATGTTCTTGTTTATTCTGAATAATTATTCTTCAGGGTTGAGTTATTATTATTTCCTTGCAAACGTAATTACCATTGGCCAAACATATTTAATCCGGTCGTTTGTTGATGAAGATAAAATCAGGGCCCAATTGCAGGTTAATAAAAAGAAGCCTGTTAAAAGATCGAATTTCCAGAAGCGTTTAGAAGATATGGCAAAACAGAAGGGGATTAAAACTCCAAAAAGATAAAAAGAAATTACTATGTAGAAAAAAGGGTAACTAGAAATAGTTGCCCTTTTTTTTCTTTTCATTCCGTTTAAACCTTTTTATATTATATAGGTCAATGTATGTGTTATTCGGAAAAAAATATTTTAAACATTAAATTTATAATAATGAAAAAAATTGGAATTTTATTGATTGCTATTGTTCTCGGAACAACTGTTAGTATCGCTCAAAATCGTGATGGACAAAGAAGTTTTGACCCGGTAGAAAGGGCAAAAACTCAAACTGCAGATCTTAAAGAAGCACTTGGATTAGATAAGGATCAAGAGAAAAAGGTGTATGAATTAAATCTGGAGAGTAACAAAAAAATGAGTGCAATGCGCGAAGATATGCAAGCCAGTGGTGGTGGATTTGAAGGAATGCGCGAAAAATTCACAAAACTCCGTGAAGATCAAAACAAAAAGATGAAAGAAATTTTAACAAAGGCTCAGTGGCCAAAATATGAAAAGTACCAGGAAGAAAACCGATCGAACAGAGGACAGGGAAGAGGTAACCGTTAAAATATTTTTAGGTTTTTAATAGTTTATATAGGTTTAAATGGGTTTGCAGTTTTGTAAGCCCATTTTTGTTTTTATAGCCTGAACTATTCATAAATTTATCTATTCCGAAATCAAACTGTTTTGAATAAAGAGAATGCTCGATTCTCGCTTCTCAAAATAGCTAAGGCTATTTCTGCGAGGCTCAACTCTGTGCTTCCCTTTATTCTGTGCATTTTGAATTCTCATAACGAAAAACTCATGAATAATTCAGGATAGAAAAGAATTTTTCAGATGTACCATTTTAATAGCAGTCACAGCAGCCTCGTCACCTTTATTCCCGTGTTTTCCACCAGCCCGATCAATTGCCTGTTGTTCGTTATTGGTAGTTAGAATGCCAAACACAAAAGGCTTGTTGTATTTCAGGTTTAAGTCAACAGTTCCCTTGGTAACACCCTGGCAAATGTAGTCGAAATGCCGTGTTTCCCCTTGAATTACACAACCTAGCAAAATAACAGCATCTACATTTTCCATTTCAGCAAAATACTGCGCTCCCAAAGGTAATTCGAAACTACCCGGAACATATTTTAAAAGAATATTATTTTCCTGGGCCCCGTGTTTTTTTAGGGTTGAAATGGCTCCATTTGCAAGGGCCGAAGTGATATCAAAATTCCATTCGGCCACCACAATTCCAAATTGCATACTTTCTGCTGATGGAACAGAACTAATATCGTATTGCGACAGATCTTTTGTAGCCATTTCTATGTAAATAAAAAACCCCTCAATAAAGAGGGGTTAATAAATATTATTAAAATAGTTTAGCCCAACTTAATTTTCACCCGGGCAATAAACCGCTCTACATTTGTACCCTCGTCAGAATCCGGGTATTTTTCCTTAATTTCTTCGTACAGCGACAGTGCTTCTTCCAATTCATCAATCGACTCCAATAAATTGGCCGCTTTCATCATATAAATCGGAGTTGTTAATTCATTATCGGTATCAGAATACGCTTTTTGATATTGCTTCAAAGCTTGGTCGGTTTCGCCAAGTTCAAGCAATGCATCGCCTTTTGCACCTTCCGACACTGGACCAAGCAGCAAATCGTTTGTTTTAAAATCATTTAAATAATCGAGTGCATCTTCAAATTGCCCCAATTGCAGGAAAGCAATCCCGGTGTAGTATTTTGCACGATTGGCTGATTTGGTAATTCCATAATCTTCAATAATATCAAGAAATCCAAGGTAATTACCGTCACCGTTAAGCGATAGGTTAAACGAATCTTTTTCGAAGTAGCTTTCTGCCATAAACATTTGTGCTTGTGCTTCGTTTTCTTTTGGTTGTAAATAAAATTTACTAAACCCTAAATAACCCGCTACCACTAAAATTATAGCACCAACAACATAAGTTATTATGTTTTGGTTGTCTTCTATAAACTGCTCCGTTTTTGTTAAAGCACTTTCAAGTTCCTGTAAATTATCGGCTTGTTGAGTTTTTTTCTTTGCCATTTTTATAGTTTTCAAAATTGTGTCGCAAAAATAGTTTTTTTTTCAAAACCGAGTTGAAATTGAACCTATTAATTTGAATTTTAATGAACAGTGTTGTGTTATTAACATGAATTTACCAAAACCTGAACTTCAGCCTGCCTTTTTTAGTTAGTTTTGCATGGTACTAGTAAAGCATTGAATTATGTACATTGAAGAAATTTCAGTTGTTAATTATAAAAATATTAAAGATGTAAAAGTTGAGTTTTCGCCTAAATTAAACTGTTTTATCGGGAATAACGGGGCAGGCAAAACAAACATGCTCGATGCTGTTTATTACCTTTCGTTTTGTAAAAGTTTTTTCAACTCCGTCGATCATCTGAATGTTAATCACGAGGAAATTTTTTTTATGCTGAGTGGTAACTATAAGCGATTAGATTCTTACGAAACGATTTCTTGCGTATTACAAAAGGGCCAGAAAAAGCAGTTTAAACGCAATTCAAAAGTTTATAAAAAACTCGCTGATCACATTGGACTTTTGCCATTAGTTATGATTACCCCCTCTGACGTTAATTTAATTCTTGGCGGAAGCGACGAGCGGCGTAAATTTATTGATGGTGTTATTTCGCAATACAACCAAAATTATCTCGACGATTTGTTAAAATACAACCGGGCACTTTTACAGCGAAATAATCTTTTAAAGCAATTTTCTCTTGAAAGGTATTTTGACGTTGAATTACTCGCAATTTGGGATAATCAGCTTATTGAATATGGAAACCGGATCCACAAGTTTCGTGAGGAATTTGTAAAAAAACTAATTCCCAAATTTCAGCATTATTATTCTTTTATTTCGCAGGTGAACGAAATGGTCGGATTAATTCACCAGTCGGATTTATATAAAAATAATTTCGATGAATTATTGAAAAATTCAATTGCAAAAGATCGGGCGGTACAACATACCACAGTTGGTATCCATAAAGATGATCTGGTATTAAATATTGGCGATTATCCAATTAAAAAACTTGGTTCGCAAGGACAGAAAAAAACTTTTCTAGCCGCCTTAAAATTGGCTCAGTTTGATTTTATTAAAGAAATATCGGGATTAAAACCTGTATTGTTGTTAGACGATATTTTTGATAAATTGGATCATCACCGGGTGGAACAGATTATTAAAATAGTTTCTGATCAGCAGTTTGGACAAATTTTTATTACCGATACCAATCGGCAACATTTAAATACAATTATTGAAAATATGAATACCGATTTTCGTATTTTTAATGTTAATTCAGGAACTGTTGAACTGGTAAAATGAGAAGAAGCAATACACAATCGTTAAGCGAAGTTTTACGCTATTATATTCAGGAAATGAGAATGGAGCGTAAATTAAAAGAAGTGGATGTTGTACAATCGTGGGAAGATTTGCTCGGAAAAACGATAGCCGGTTATACACGTAATATTTACATCTCAAAAAAAATTTTATATGTTGAAATTAGTTCGGCTGTAGCAAAAAGCGAATTAATAATGATGCGCGAAGAAATTCGTAAAAAGCTAAACGAAAAGGCGGGTGGGGAAGTAATTGAAAAAATCGTATTCAAATAAAAAAGGTTGCTTTTAATTATTTCAAAAACAACCTTTTACAAATATTTTCAAATCCAATTAAAACTGTTCAACTTTCGAAAAGAAATAATCGGATTCTACAATTGCATTCTCATCACTATCGGAACCGTGCACAGCATTTTGCTGCAAATTTGTTGCATATAAATTCCGTATTGTACCTTTTGCAGCATTTTCAGGATTTGTGGCACCAATTAAAGTACGGTAATCCTCAACCGCATTATCCTTTTCAAGGCTGGCTGCAATAATTGGCCCCGAACTCATAAATTCAACCAGCGATGCATAAAACGGCCTTTCTTTATGGACTTCATAAAAAGCGCCAGCCTGGGCAGGTGTTAAACGCGTAAGTTTCATAGCTTTAATAATAAAGCCAGCTTCGTAGATAATTTTTAAAATTGCACCGGAATTGTTGTTTTTAAAAGCCGTAGGCTTTATCATTGTGAAGGTCAGTTTTCCTGCCATTTTTTAAATTTTAATAAATGTTATTATTCCACAATATTATAAAAATTTGAAATAAATAACCCTTACACAAAGTACAGATTTCTTATATTTGTCCGTTCAAATTTTAAATATTTTGAAAAACACTGGTATAGAGATTATTACATCGGTTAAACAATTACTTGAAAAAGCAGGTAAAAAAATTGTTATTGTACCTCACGAAAATCCCGATGGCGATGCAATTGGCTCGGCCATTGGTTTAGCCGAGATATTAGTAAATTATGGACACCATGTTCAGGTAATTTCACCTAATAATTACCCGGGTTTTTTAAAATGGTTTACTTCCGAAATTAATATTGTAATCTACGACAATTATAAAAAGAAGGCTAAAAAAATTATTGAAAATGCCGATGTTTTAATATGCGTTGATTTTAATGATGCAAAACGAGCTGCCCGTTTAGAGAAACATATTTTTGAATTTAAAAAGCAAAAACTGTTAATCGATCATCATCCTAACCCGGTTGAATTTTGTGACTTTACAATTTCTGAACCAACATATAGTTCTACAGCCGAATTGATTTACGATGTGGCTAAACTTATCGGTTTCGAAAAATATATTAATCGAAATGCAGCCGAAGCTTTGTTTACTGGAATTATGACTGACACTGGTTCGTTTAGTCATAACATTTCAAACCCAAATACTTTTAGTGTTGTGGCCGAGTTGATGAAATTGGGAATAAGCACAAAAAAAATACAATCGAATGTTTACCATAATTTTTCAGCAAGCCGAATGAAATTGTTGGGATACTGTTTAAACGAAAAAATGGAAGTTTTCCCCGAATTACGTTCAGCTGTAATTAGTATCTCGAAAAAAGAATTAGAACAGTTTAATTTTGAACCGGGAGATACCGAAGGTTTTGTAAATTATCCACTTTCTATAAACAATATCGTTTTTAGTGCACTGTTTATCGAGAAAGAAGGCTTAGTGAAAGCTTCGTTCAGGTCGAATGGTAACTTTGCGGCCAATCAGTTTTCGCAAAATCATTTTGAAGGGGGGGGGCATTTAAATGCAGCCGGCGGAGAATCAAAAATGTCGCTAAATAAAACAACCGAAACCTTTAAGCAACTTTTAGGGCAATACAAACATCAATTATTAGAAACTATTATATAAAAAATTAAAAGCAAGAATGAAGTTTAAATCTTTTTTGAATTTAGTGCTTGGATTACTGATTGCAGCTTTAATTTCTTCGTGTTTACCTGACAATGAAGTTGTTGATGATCCTACAGCGGGTGAGGAGTTAATTTTATTAAATAATTATTTAAACAATCTTCTTTCCGAAGGCATTGATATAGATACAACAGAATTGGGCGTGTATTATATTATTATCGACGAAGGTGCTGGTGATTTTCCGAAAGCTGGCGATACCCTGCAAGTAGGATATGATGGATATTTTATTGATGGATTTTTGTTCGATTCATCCGAAAATCTCCAGGAAGACGGAACCTATGAATTCGAATTAGGAAACCCACCATTGATTCCCGGTTGGGAAGATGGGATGAAAGTAATAAATAAAGAGGCGAAAGTACAATTAATTATTCCTTCGAATTTAGCCTATGGAAGTAGTGGCTCGGGAGTTATACCTGCCTTTAATACACTAATATTTGTGGTTAAAATGATTGATATAAAACCTTCGTAAAGAATTTGTTAAAACAAAAAAACTATTTATAGATGAATAAAAAATTATTTTTTGGATTATTTATTACAATTATTGCTGCTGTGTTTTTTTCATGCAATGACAATCTCGATGATGAACAATTAAGGCAATTGGAACTGGAAAAACTTGCTGAATATATTCAGGTAAATTACCCTGATTTAGAACCTACACCTTCAGGCCTGTATTATATAGAAGTTGTTGAAGGAGAAGGGGATACAATTAGATTTGGTGATCGGGTGCAGATTTTTTATTCCACCTGGACTATCGACAGTGTTTGGCTTGATGAAACCAGTGGTTATTCGCAAGGTTTACGATATGAACCCTTTGAATACATTGTGGGTAACGGAGAATCTATTCAGGGTTTAGATGAAGCTTCAAATTTTATGCGGCCAGGGTCAAAAGTACATCTTGTGATACCGTCGGAGTTGGCATACGGCCAGAATGGGACATACGATGTTGGAGGTTTTACAACATTGTTAATGGAAATTGAAGTTTATAAAGTTTACCCTGCGTATGTGCCAGAAGAATAAGTCTTGGCTGGTTTTCAGGAATACTATTTTGAATTTTCATGAACAAGGCTGAAATTCTAAAAAAACTATTGCCCGGTTTTATTCCCTTATTTGTTTTTATCGTAGCCGATGAAATATGGGGGACCAAAATCGGGCTTTTTGTTGCAGTTGGCGTTGGAGTTTTAGAATTGCTTTTTGTAGGTTTTAAAGAAAAACGTTTCGATAAATTTATACTTTTTGATACCCTGCTTTTAGTCGTACTTGGCGCTGTTTCAATTTTGCTGGATAACGACTTATTCTTTAAATTAAAGCCCGGATTAATTGAATTGATTTTGGTGGCTATTCTTGCCGTGTCGGCATTTTCTAAGGTGAATATAATTGGTTTAATGGGTCAACGTTATTTGAAAGGGACTTCGTTTAACGAAACACAAATGGCACAAATGCGCCGTAGCCTGAAATACCTTTTTTATATTTTCACTGTACACACAATCTTGGTTTTTTACGCCACTTTTTTTCTAAGCAAAGAAGCCTGGGCATTTATTAGCGGCGGTTTGTTTTATATTTTATTTGGAGTTTATTTTTTGTTTGAATTGTATCGCCAGCGTAAAAAGTCAAAAGAGTTAAGGGGCGAAGAATGGGTTCCATTGGTTGACAAAAAGGGGAAAATTACAGGGCAGGCCCCACGTAGTCAGGTGCATAACGGAAGTAAGTTATTACATCCCGTTGTTCATTTACAAGTCATTAATCGGAACAAAGCTCTTTTATTACAAAAACGATCCGGGTCGAAACTTATTCAACCCGGGAAATGGGATGTTGCGGTTGGTGGTCATATTTCAATCGGCGAAACATTGGAACAGGCTTTAAAAAGGGAAGCATTCGAAGAAATTGGCTTGAAAGATT
>Ga0233447_1001278_pt1 | contig 21573 bp, 39 predicted proteins | sample SI_124_October20_3_FD_183014 | JGI IMG/M metagenome (GOLD analysis project Ga0233447, IMG submission 183014) | Seawater microbial communities from Saanich Inlet, British Columbia, Canada - SI_124_October2016_135_MG | ecosystem: Environmental > Aquatic > Marine > Inlet | place: Canada: British...
CCCTATTCGACAACACATCAATATCAGCCGCTACCTGGTACGATAAGGCTAATGGGAACGATGGTACAGTGACAGGGGCTAGTGTGTTGAATCCAAGTGCCGTTGCAACCGACTCAGATAATATACCTATCTTCTCAGTGACTAGCGGAATCACAGCCGACACGGGAAGCGCACAGGGTAACGGAGTCTTAACATCATCTATTAACCAGATTGCTACTTGTGCAAACGCTGGAGATGCTGTTACCTTACCTTCTGCCAAACCAGGTAAAGTCTTGTGGGTTGCAAACGACGGGGCAAACGCTTCTGACGTATTCCCTGCAAGTGGCGACAATATAGACGAGGCAGGGGCGAACACTGCTCTATCTGTTGCGGTTAATGCAGAAGTCCAATTTATTTGTACATCTAGCGGTCACTGGTCAACAATCACGAGTGCTTAATGGCTAGAGACTTAACAAAACACTATCCTGAACTGCCCTATGCGTAAACCTATCCCATACCCTCACGGCAACTCACACTTAGGGATTCATCCTGTGCATTCATTCTTTGGATTTAAAGTCAGGATGAATATATGGGAAATTCATCATGGGTATATTGGTATTGTATTGGTGGCTATTGGCACTTATCTACTCACTATACCTAACTATTTTACAGTCTTAGCAGGAGAGGTTTCTTTCTTGCTGGGGCTGTATCTTATTTACGATGATTTTCTGATTCAGCACCCTATGCAAGTCTATGACTATGATCCACTATACCACTCACCTGTGCATGTTTTTATATACGATACACTAGAACTATACAATAATAAATACTACAGAGCATTGAATATCTTCGCAGATTGGCTATTCGGTAGCCCTGAAGGCGTGCTACTGCTCGCCATCTCAGTGATACTCCTGGGTTGGAAACTGATAACTCTTTAGGAAAAGATGAAAATGATAGACACACTCGCTCGTTATCCTAGCATCGCTGCTACGTCCGGCACAGGCACCATTATTGCTAAATTCGCTAATGTGCTACACGGACCTCTCGAATTGATCATCACTATTGGAACCGCTATCATTGTTGTTTTGACAGCATATATGAAGATTAAAGAGGTATTTTTTAAGAAATGATCATGTCTCACTCGAAGCTAATCTCGTACATCATAATTGCACTGTCTTTTGTCCTAGCGGTATATTTGGATGACAAGACTGTATGGTTAGCATCTCTTCCCTTTGTGGTGACACTCATGAGCATAAAGACTTACATCGCTTCAAAATGAAATCTAAAGCACAGTGGGTACTAATATTTATACTTATAGTATTAGTATCATGGGTTTATCTAAACCAACCTGAACCACCGCCACCTGAGACTATCACAGTCACTAAGACCGATACTCTGACACAATACATCGAGTCGGATCCAATCATTATTAAGGAAGAATCTGTTGTCAGAGACACAGTTATTATCTATAAAGATAAAGAAGTTGCAACAGAAGTTGCACAGATTGACACCACCTTTGACTCAGGCGCACAGTTGGCAGTCAGCTACTACCTTACTCCACACTTATTTGAGCTTGAGTACATCCCTGCACCAGTGCAAGTCAAAGAGATTACAACTACTAAGACAATTACCGAGTATATAGACACCCATAAGAAGTGGGATAGGGCTAAATATGGATTCTGGTCAGGTATTGCAACCACAGCGATAGTAGTATTTCTCGTTAAGTAGTATCACCATAATTAGAGAACTCACCGTATAACTCATCGGCTTTGTCACAATAGGCTTGATGGGCTTCTTCGGGTGTATTGAAACATCCTAAATAATATCGGACTCCAAGTTTATTGATGTCAGCCCTGTACTTATGCATCCCCTGATCGTACGTTACACCCTTGTATCCAGAGATATTATTCCTTAACCCTCTTTAATAATATTTTTATCAGGTAATTCATTTTAGTCGATATAATATAACTCACAAGAAACAGTTTGCATATCGTTTTATTAGCGTTAATTTAGCTGAAAATAGGAGCATTGACATGAAAACCAGAGACACGAGCAAAATTACAGAACTTTTTGTCCATCATTCCCAAAGCGAATGGGGAGATGCAGATGTAATCCGCAGTTGGCATGTTGATGATAATGGATGGGATGATATTGGGTACAATTCTGTCATATTGAACTGCTATAGATCACACGAATCCTATATCAAAGGCGAACCTGACCTTCAGAGCGATGGTGTAGAGGAGCTTGGGCGCGATGTGAAATACATCCCTGCCGGTGTCAAAGGTCACAACACCAACTCTGTCCACATTTGTCTCATCGGTGATCGCACATTCACATCTTCACAACTAATCACACTAAAACATACTATCGAGTGGTATAAAGGAAAATACCCATCAATCGATAAGGTGCTACGTCACGCTGATGCTGATGAGCGCAAACCTACCTGTCCGAGCCTATCCAGTAAATTTATCAGGGAGCTACTTAGATGAGTGAATACTTATGTCCATATTGCTACGGAAAGTTGATCAAAAAAGGTTTTAATGAAGTAGGCAGTCAAAGGTATGGTTGCAAGAATTGCGGTAAGCGCACTGTCGATCCTGTAACCGATGGCGACCTTGAGACAATCACCGAGAACGTAAGGCTGTCAAAAAAGGCGCAGAGGCACCAAGACACCAACCGCATCGAGCGCAAGGCGTTCAGAGAACACGCTCGTATAGAGAATGCGTATACTGAATATACAAAAGAACTTATAAACGTGCTGAAAGAACAAAAGTTCCACGTTCAGGCACCCACAACCTATTCATATCCTGATGGTGAGTCATTCGGAATTATTCAACTCTCAGATCTTCACTTTAATGAGTTAGTCCAAGACTTGGGTAATAACGAATACTCATTTGAAATCGCATCAAAACGGCTCAGGAGGCTCGCTGATGAATCTAAACGAGTGTTTGCATCAGGTGGCATCTCAAACGTCCTTATAGCCTGTACTGGCGACTTTATGAATAGCGACAGAAGACTAGACGAATTGCTATCTAATGCGACCAATAGATCGAAAGCTACATTCCTAGCGGTTGATATCTTGCAGCAATTTATCAGGGACATCGCGGTGCATTTCACCGTGACTGTCGCATCAGTGACAGGGAATGAGGGGCGTGTCGATAAAGAGCCTGGTTGGAATGAGGCGATGGCAACACACAACTATGACTACACTATCCATAAAACCTTAGCACTTCTCTTCGAGGACACTCCGGTAAACTTTATGTTCGGTGATCCGATGGAGCAAGTGGTCGAGGTGGGTGGGCTACATATATTGATGCTGCATGGTCACTCAATCGCTGCCAAGGCGAATATGACAGATGTGATCACTAAGATTATCGGCAAGTGGTCGGCTCAGGGCGTTAAAATTGATTATGTGATCTTCGGGCATGTCCATGAGGCATCTATTGGTGACATCTATTCACGGTCAAGTAGTCTTGTGGGTGCCAATGCGTACTCAGAACATGGATTACACTTAATATCCAGGGCAAGTCAGAACATCTTCGTGATTGATGCACTCAAAAACATCAATGGATACAAGATCGATTTGCAGAACACTGGCGACGTAGGGTATGATATTGATGCGAAGTTGGCAGAGTACAATGCCAAGAGTAGTGGTAAGTTAAAAGAACAGCATGTGATATTCTCAATTACTATTTGATTTCGGAGATGTCAGTGCTATATTGACAATGGGAAAATGTTAGTCAACACTTTGTTGCTTCCTAAGAAAACCCCTCGTGATTGAGGGGTTTTTTATGGCTATAGCCTTATAAGCGCAAAGAGAATTTAAGGGTGTAGCCTTAATCTTCGCTGTTAGGTATGTATGCCAAGATTCGCCTTGTGTCCTCAATTAGCCAATGTTGCATTCCACACAATGGGCATTCTAAAATCTCTTCATTTACATCATTAAGAATAAAGTTGGCTTCATCATCAGTTATAACGCTACCACATCAATCTAATCCATCCTATCTATATACTGTGCTAGCTGTGATACTTCAGGTGTGCTATACCCTTCGGTGGTGCGGATATTAGTGTGACCCATCGCATCTTTTCTTACCTCTAAGCTGGCACCAAGCTCTTTCAGCCGAGCGTTGAATGAATATCGCAGTGAGTAGAGGGTGACTTCTTTACCTAATATCTTTTTGATCTCTCGTCTTGCTGAGTCGAGGAGATTAGGATTTGCTAGGTATGTTGGAAAATAAAAAAAGTCATCAGTCGGGGGTGCAGAGACACCTATTCGTTTATTGAGTGGCATCACAATTACCTTTCCTGATGAATTAGCTGTCTTCTGTGGGGTGAGAGTGAGCAATCGGCCATACCCTTCGACCATGCTTGAATGAATACGAATCACATCAGATGGTCTTAGCCCAGTATAGTACAAGAACTCATACAGTTTAGTATGGGTGTTACCATACAGCCTCAAAAACTCCTCATGCGTAATAGCACGGTGCTTATGCGACTTCTTGATTACATAGTCGGCTACTGGTACGGTTACTTGTACGGTCAATCCTTTGCTAACTCCCCACCTGAACATCTTATTGAGCGACATCATGTCGTTCTTTAGGGATGCGATGTCTCGCCAGGTAGCATATCTATGGAATAGGTCAACCGTGATCTCATCGATGTACTTGTTGAGATTATTAGTCCTGATGTACTCAGCAAAAATATTAACCTGATACGTCACTTTTTTCTTAGTATTGTCAGATATTGTATCGTCAGATGCTATATACGGAATATATTTTTCCGTAAGCCCTAATATCTTCATGCGTGGCGTATCCAGTTGTCCTGTCAATCTCTTCAGATCCATCTGATCGCGTAAGATTAGTGCAATCTTCTTATCACTTGTTTTGAGTGAAATGCGGATGTGGTTGTGATGATACTGGTAAATTCCGTTGCGTTTTTTTAGTGTACTCATAGTTTTCTCCTCTATACTATAATAAACATCAATATACCTCAAGTCAAGATAATTCTTTTCCCTTGACAAGTGCTGTGAAATTGCTATCTTAATGGCAAGGAGGAACAAATGACACTAAACGAGAAAATAACACGCCGTAATGTCCTCGCATCACTGATCGCGAGACACAAAGATACCAACGCAGAGAGGGCTGAATATCACCGTCTGCGCGAAGAAATCATCGAAATAGAAAAGGAACAAATGAAATGAGCGCAAATTCTTACGCCAACTGTCACTTCTGTAATGATATCGTGAAAAAAGATGTCGCCAACACTCACCGATGCCCAACGTGCATGAGACTACCGAAAACCTGCAAGCAGTGTGAAGTCGAAAAGACTCTCGCTGACTTTGCATACAATATGTCAAAGGATTCAATTAAGTTTGAAGATCCGCGCAACGATATCTGTCAGGATTGTCAACAAAAAAAAGCAATGACTGTCCGCACCAAAGACTCTGCCGACAAAACACTAGGACTCTCCGAAGCACAGGTCGGGATCATTGAGATGGTGAAACAGGGATTATCTAATCTCCAAATGGCTGACAAGCTAAAGGTGCAGAAATCCACACTGTCATCTCTGAAATCGAAGACCAATAGGATGCTGAAAGAGGCAGGGATGTCCTGGGAATCATATCCTAAGAAGGTTTTAGATGCTGACGTTTGATGAAGTAGATGAGATTTTAAGCTACGATCCCAACACTGGATATTTAAAATGGAAAATAAAGCCATCATCGAAGGTGGAGAAGGGTGATACTGCTGGAACGTATGACTCACACGGGTATATTCAAATTGGGTGTAGAAACAGAGTCTACAGGGCGCACAGGCTTGCATGGCTGTTAGCTTATGGCGAATACCCATCTAAAGGAATTGATCACCATAACGGCGTAAGAGATGATAATAGACTGTTCAATCTAAGGGAAGCGAACCAGGCACAGAACAATTGTAATAGAGTCATGAATAAGAGTAATAAAAGTGGCTTCAAGGGAGTATATAAACCTGCCGGTAGGAAGAGGTTCCTTGCTCAAATTAAGCAACATGGAGTCCAGATACCTATTAATGGGTCATTTGCCACAGCCGAAGAGGCAAGCGAAGCATACGAGGCCAAAGCGAAAGAACTTTTTGGAGAATTTTACCGTGAGTTATAACCTCTACTCTCACCAACAAGAAGTGCTTGACTTCTCCAAGGAGAATAATAGATTCATAAATGCTGGTGAACCTGGCGTTGGGAAGACTCTCGCATCACTCGCTTTTATTGATCATCTATTAAAAGAGAATCCGTCACTAAAGGTGATTGTGATAGCACCGAAGTCAATTATATTGTCAGGGTGGGTTAAGGATTGCCATAAGTTCACGCCACATATCCCTATAGTTGCATGTTTAGGCACATTAAAGGATAAGATTAATAAGTTTAATTCGGTTGCTACCATCTATGTGACCAACTACGAAACAATGCATGGGAAGATAGACTTTAGTGGCGAAGGATATGATGTGGGGATTTTCGATGAAGCAGTGAAGCTGAAAAACCCTCGTGCCAAATGGACAAAGAATATCACGATACTATCAAGGCAAATCCCTCATGTAATCCTACTCTCCGGACTCCTCACACCCAACAACCTTCAGGAAATCTATTCTCCTGTCAACATTGTTGAAAAAGGATTGTTAGGGAAATCGTTTTGGAGTTTTAGGTCACATTTCTTCACGCCGAACCCTTATTCATTCCAGCAGAAAGAGTGGATAGCGAAGCAGGGTGCGGAGCAAGCGATCATGGATTTAGTGAAACCGTACGTTATTCGGCACACTAAAGAAGAATGCCTCGATCTACCGGAACAGATATTTACAGTGCGCGAGGTTGACATGACAAAGCGTCAAGCGCAATACTATCTCCAAATGAAAAAGGAGATGGTGCTACAGCTAAAAGACGGTAATGTGCCAGCGACCACCAAGGCGACAGTGCTTAACAAGCTAAGTCAGATTAGCTCAGGGTTTATTTATGACCAGGACAAAAAAACTCACAGGTTCGAGAGTAGTAAGTTAAAAGAATTAGACGACATACTAATGGGAGAATTACAGAATGAAAAAGTGTTGGTTTTTTATACGTACAAAGGTGAGCTTGATATTTTTAAGGAGAAGTATAAATCGGCTTCATTCATTAGTGGTGGGCAAAAGGCCGAAGATCAGGCAGGGGCGATACGGAATTTTCAGGAAGGAGATACTAGACTAATCTTCGCATCCGTGTCAGCAGCGAAGTATGGGATTACTCTCACCTCATGTTCTAATGTGGTGTATTTCAGTCTTAACTATTCTCTTGATGATATGGAGCAGTCTAAGGCAAGGGTACATCGGATTGGACAAACGAAGGTAACAAATTATATTTACCTACTGTCAAAGAATACTGTTGACAAACGGATTTATAATGCGATATTAAAGAAGCAAAACTTGAACGAGATTATTAACGGAATGATAGAAGAGGAGAATTGATATGGTAAAAGAAAAAAACTATGAACCTGACGAAGAGATGATCGCTAATGCGGTTGAGGTCGAGCCTGAGTCAACTGTGGATGCGATGAGCCAGTGGCGCATCTTAAAAGATCACAAGACTGCCGTTGAGAACTCTCTTGGTGATGTCAATGATAAGATAAAATACTTGGAAGGTTTTTTATTTAAACAACTTACTATCCCTTCTGATGGCACCAAGTCAGAGACTATCTCTGTGCCTGGGGCTGGATCTGTCTATAAAGAACAACTCATAGGCGCACAAGTTGGTGATTGGGAGGCATGGCGCAAGTATCTTAATCGACATGGCTTTGGTGCAGTAGCGAGACAGCAGAACAACATAGCACCTCTCCAAGACCTCTTCGAGATGATCATGTCAGGTGAATTGCCAACACCTAAGTCGGCTACATTCACGCCATACGAAAAATTAAGGATGCGCCGGAATTGAAACGCGAAGAAAAGAAGAAGTTACTGAAGTCATACTATGACAAACTGATAGAAAATGCCATGTCGGAGCTTGATGCTGTTGACCAGAGCATGGATGGGGTCACTGATTTCGTTGACCATTCTCAGTACGAGTGGCTTATAAAAGAATTTGACAGGATGCAAAAGTCGGATATGGAAAAAGAGTTCAGGGTGGTTTACAGATTCGACAAACCAGAACTACTTGCAATATTCAGGGGATACAATTATGAAGTACACCCATTGACAATGCAATCAAATGAAAACGACAAACAACGTAAACAAAAAGAAAGTGTAAGGAAACGACTACATGAATACAACAAAAAGCGTAGCAAAGAAGCCAGATTCAGCTTTGACGGTGATTGATTTTGGACTTGGCGATGACTATCAAGGCCTAGCCCTTCAATCTAAAGATGTGGTACTCCCACATATCCAGCTTCTCCAAAAGGGAGTTGAGTGGGAAGAACTTGATGATATCGCATGGAAACCTGGCGATTTCTTCAACAGCGCCACAAATGAAGTGACCAAGGGAGCTTTTGAAGCCCTCGTGATCGACATGAAGGTAACTACTCGCATGAGTGGTCCCAAAGATGCTGGTGGTCGCCGTGAGGTGATCAAGTTCTCAAGTGATGGTATCCATTGGGATGACGATGGCTCGCTTATTGTGCCTGCTGATCGTCAGGGGAACAATAAGGAAGACTATCTAGATGGTGCTGCTGTGGATACATATCACTATGTCATTATCGTAAAAGATACTGACTTCCCAATTCTCTTAACCTTCAAGGGCGCATCATACCAAAATGCCAAGACAATGAACTTTGCTCTAAAGATGCTATCCAAGGACAAAATCAAGCCAACTTGGTGTGTATGGACTAAGTTCTCTTCCGAACAGGGAGAATCTAAGGGTAACAAGTTCTATAAGCTCAAGGGAACGGTACAGCCCAAAAAGCCACTGCAAAATCAGGATTTAGCTGACCTTGCTTTCGGTACATGGGAAGCAAACCAGACTCGCCGTGTGGTGTCGGAAGAAATGGCTCCACCTACGGAAGATCCAAGTTACGATTAATCGGTAAATCAACGCATGGGGTGTATATTACTGCACCCCGTGTTCCACATAGAGGAGATGTATGTCAGTCACTAAAGAACTATTCGAGCTATTCCAATCACGGACTGATGTGTACGCGCAGTGTTGGAAGCCACGCGGAGAAAAGAGATACGCCTACAAGTCCATCAAGTCACCACTCACTGAAAAGCTCCTAAAAAAACATATCACTGACAAAAAAGATTTCGGTATAGGAATATACCCATTACTTAAAGAGGATGAATGCAAGTGGGTTGCTGCTGATTTTGATATTCACGATGAAGAGGAAGCAAAAGATGTCGAGGAGGCATTAAAAAGAATTTATGTGATTGCTGATAATATGGAGCTACCTATCTATACTGAACGCTCCAAGTCAGGCAACGGACTCCATATATGGATGTTCTTCAGCGAAATCGTCAAGTCATGGAAAGCAAGAAAGCTGATGATGGCGCTGATCACAGAGGCACAAGCATCTGGCTTATCATCGATGGACAGGCTATTCCCATCCCAAGATAGACTGCATCAAGGCACAAAAGGTTTTGGTAATCTGATACACATGCCATTTTCGGCTCATTTTGCCCCCAAGAACACCGTCTTCTTCGATAGGGATGGTGAGACATACACTAACGACCCTGACGACATTGAGCTATGGCTAGGGACTGTTACACAGATAACAGCAACACAGATGGATACCGTACTTGATGTGTGGGGATTAATGGATGAGATAGATCCATCGTCTGAGTATGGCCAAGATACTATCGAATACAAATATGCACCGGATGGATTGCAGCAAGTATTAAAAGAACCATTCTTAAAATGGTGCAGTGAGTATCCTAAGAATGTTGATCACGATGCGTGGTTAGCAATGATAAGTAATCTCTTGCCATACGGCGAGGAAGGTGTCAGGGCGATTCATAACCTGTCATCACTCGACCCATCGAGATATAACAGTGAGGCCACATCCAAGAAAATTATTGGATGCCAAGGGATGAAACCCATCACTTACCAGTGGATTCTAGCAAATACTAATTTCCCTGGTACTGACGAGAAGGTGGGCTACAAATCACCGGCAGCAGCAGGGGTGCGGTCTGCTCAGAATGATGACTTGCCAGTATTCGAGGAAAATGGGGCATATTGGCTCAGGATCAGTGCAAAGGTCACGAAGAAATTGACGAACTTTACACTAATCCCTATTAGTGAGGTCAGTGTCAACGGACAGACTGAGCGAATCTATGACATATACGCCAAAGGTAAGATCATAAAAAACATCGCCATCACTTCAGGAACACTGTCAAACAGTGGCGAGCTTACCAAGTTCATGCTAAATCAGGGTAGGTTACACTACTATGGTGAGGGCAAGCAATCACTCGCAATCTTAGACTTCCTAGAAGAGAACTACCAAAACGTAAAGCAACTCAATGGCCATGCGGTAGTGGGATTGCACCAAGAATCAATCTCAGGCATCTGGACAGTCTTAACGCAGAAGAAAGCTTGGGATAAGTCAGGGGTAAACGACAAGATAACTTACTTCAACTCAGGCGCTAAGAAGCAACTCGTACATGACGAGATTGACAGGCTCAAAGATAAAGAGCTTGACCTTATAAAGAAAAAGATATTTATGTTCAACAATATGGCGATTACTGGCACAGTTGTTGGTTGGATGTGTGCGGTGATGGTGGCAAAACGCATGAGGACTGTTAAATCGCTCCGGATGCCATGCCTCATTATACATGGGCAAGCTGGGTGTGGCAAGACACAGATGACAAAGGTTGTCATGCAGAAGTTCTTTGGTGATCTTGAGCCATCGAGACATGTGGGCGATGTCACTAAGTTCGTGTACAATGTCACCAACGCAAGCTCTAATATGTTCCCTATCTTTTACGATGAGTACAAACCGTCTAAGTGGAGGCCATACCAAAAAAACCTTGTCTCTGAGGCTATCAGAGGTACTTATGATGGCAACATAACCTCAAGAGGTCGTGCTGACCTTACCACAACAGACTACGCGCAGATAGCACCAGCAGTGTATATCGGTGAAGAGGGGTTTACTGAAACTGCCCTGGTAGAGAGATCCGTTGAGGTCTTTATGTCAAAGGAAGAGTCATTCCAGTACACTGACAGCTTTTTGGAGATGAAAGACTTGCCAATGATGGCATTTGGGAACTCATTCCTTAACTGGACTCTGACGATGGAAGACTCTGCGCTCGTGGAGATATGGCAAAAAGAAGAGATCACTAATCGGAATGCTGACCGACCTATCCACAATACATCCATGATACGTTTCGGATTAGAGCTTTTATCTAAGTATTTTACAGATAAAGGGTCAAAATTGATCACTGCGCCACTCAAAGAGGCCGTTAGCCAGGCGCAAGCTGTTTACACTGACGAGTATGGCACCGGAACAAGGAGCGCCGTAGATTTCATTATTGAGGCCATGATCACCATGATGGATGGAAAAATACTCAGTGGATATGAGATTAAACTGTCAGTCGATGAGAGTAAATTATTCATCAATGTCAGAGAGGCTTTTCCTAAGTTCAGGAAGTGGGCAAAAGAGACTGAATATAGCAACGAAATGGTGTCCGAAAGTGAGTTCAATAAACAGATCAGAAAGATGGATTATTTCGAGGGGAAAAGAGCAGCAAGAATGGGATATGCTGACAAGACAACGATAAAAACAGCAAGGGTACTGTCTATAAATAAGCTTATTAATGCAGGTTTATGGGCTAAAAAGGCCGAAAATGTTGTTGACTGACAAATCGTGTAATGGGTGCGTAATGGGTAGTGTAACGGTTTTGGAATCGCTACAAGCCCTACTGAGCTTAATTGTAAGCGGTGTAATGGGTGTAATGGGTACTTTCGAGACTCAGAGGGCTATTTTTCGCAAAACAAAGAATTTTCCAAAAAATAGTGGGGTTTTACCCATTACACCCATTACGTGCCTTTGTCAGTATCAAATTTACCCATTACACCTACCCATTACATACCCATTACAGGGGCTTACAAAATCGGCAGGGCTTCCCGAAATTATGGGAAAATGTCAGTTTTTTAGAACTTTAGAACTTTAATATTGGAACTAGTTGACTAATGTCTTAAATTAGGAGGAATGGAAAAGATGAAAGTAATTAAGATCAGCGAAGAAACACACGAGTATTTAATGCTTCAAAGAATTAAAACTGGTGTGCCAGCAGGTCGACAAATCGACAAATTTGTAAGGGAGTTAAAAGATGAAGAAAAATCAAGCGAGGGTTCCAATATTAGAAGATCTAATATGGATGACTGAAAATCTAAAATACAATCCGTGGTCTGGGGTAATATGGAACAAGAAGAGACAACAGCCATCATCGCCATCTGGGAGTTCAAAACAATACGCAAGTATTAGAGTGAAAAAGACTAACTGGCCTGCTCACAGAGTAATTTGGTTTTTACAAACAGAAGATTGGCCTGACAGCGACATGGTTATAGACCACATTAATGGGGTTAGGAATGATAACAGATGGGTGAATTTACGTCTAGTCACTCCGCTAGAGAATAGTCGTAATATACATGTTAAGACTGCACTAACTAAGGTAAAGAACGCTTTTGATGGTGCCGGAATAGCGTATAAGCACAGAAGTCATAATATGTGTGAGACTCTAAATGTCGATGAGGTGTTGACGTTGATATTCACAAGAGAGGGCGCATATATAGGTGTAAAGGAGGGAGAACTTCGATGAGTCAAAGTTTTTGGGGAGATTCAAATTATCAGCAGTTCAAAGATTACACTAAAAAATTGGAAAAGACACACAAATCCATGTCAGAGGATGACTTAAAAAAAGCGGTAAAAAACTGGCAAAAAGGGGTCGCGAAAATGACCCAACTTGCTATCGGATATGACGTGGAATTTGAGGCTCCAAATCCATCATTTTTGAGTTATTCAATGAAGGATGATATCACCTGGATTACGTTCAAAAAGCTCGATGGATTTACCATAGGATTATGGGATGGTCCGAACCGTACTATTGATGGTAAACCTGTCTTTGATCCGGCGTACTTAGATATGGAGATGTCAGGGGTCGAGAAATTGACAGAGATGCACTTTACTGATGCAATTATAGAGTTTTTACGAGTGATGAAGACTTTTGATGGTGCTGTTGTGCCGGAAGTGGGAGAAATGTTTTGAAACTGCTAGAGCTTTTTAGTGGAATAAAATATTTGAATATGCACATTAGTTTAGTATCTTATGCCTATGAATAGATATAAATGCAAAGTGTGTGAGGTGGAGTTTACAAGCTATAATATTACACCGAAATACTGTAGCTTAAAATGTAAAAGCCACGATCAATCGTCAAAGTTGGATATTAACGAAGCTATAGAAATGTATGAAAGCGGAATGACCCAGGTAGAGGTGGCAATTAAGATGGGTGTAACACAGAAAGCGATCTACGGACTATTTAAACGGTGTGGTTATAAGTCTAGAGTAGCAAAGAAACGGAACCAGTCTGGTGAGAATAACGATTCATGGAAAGGTAATAATGCCGGATACTCAGCATTCCATCGGAGGATGGATGCGTTATTCGGGAAGCCTAAAAAATGTGAAGTCTGCGGAATAGAGGATAAGAGGAGGATTTATCAATGGGCTTCCTTAACTGGCGCATATCACGATACGAATGACTATAAGAGGATGTGCCAATCTTGCCATGCAAAATATGACAATATTATTAAAAATATCCAGAAAGGAGGTGACAACCATGCCTGAGAGAATGAATTTATTAGAACTATTCTCAGGCATTTGACCGGAGGATTTACATTAGGGTTGGAGCAAGCAGGTTTCAAATTCGACCATGTGCAGTATTCAGAAGTAGATAAGTATGCAATACAGGTATATCAACATCGCTTTAAGGAGGCAGAATATGTTGGATCAGTTACAGATGTTCACGGAAAAAGAGGTCAAGCCGACATTATCACCTTTGGTTCACCTTGCCAAGATTTTAGCATCGCTGGGAAAAGAGCAGGGATGGGAGGAGAAAGAAGTTCTCTTATCTCCCACGCAATCAGGCTCATTACTGAAATCCAACCAAAGTTTTTTATCTGGGAAAATGTTAAGGGAACATTCTCCTCAAATGATGGCGCAGACTTTTGGGCTATTATCCAAGCCTTTGCCAACATTGGGGGCTATCGACTTGAATGGCAACTGCTTAATACATCATGGTTTTTACCCCAAAACAGGGAGCGAATATACCTTGTCGGATCTCTTGGAGCAGGAAGTGGACGACAAATATTTCCTATCAGAGAAGAAGTTAGGTTATCTGGCAGGGATAGACCAGATGCAGAAAAGCAAATTGCATCATGTATCCAAAGCGGAGGAGAATCACATATAGCCAATAGAGAGTACAAAGGGATGAATCTAGTTGATGTCGGAACCTGGCGAACACAAAAAGGAGTAGTCTGCTCTCTCGACAGTGATGGGTGGGAGAAAAGACATGAATCTATTAGAAGGGTGCATGGAATTGGAGGCAATGCACCAGCGATTCCAACTGGTACTGGTGGGGGTGTGATGACAAAGATTCTTGTTCCCGAACCAACAAAAAAAGGTTATACAGAAGCCAATGAAGGTGACTCTATCAATCTGTCTAACCCAAACTCAGAAACAAGACGAGGACGAGTAGGAGTAGGAGTAGCTCAAACATTAGATACAGCATGTAATCAAGGTGTAGTACAACGTCATCCCTTGAAATTCCTTGACAGAAACCAGAAGAACATCGAAGGTGATTACTCTTTTACTGTAGATTCAATGAATACCGGTGGTGTTAAAATTGACAGTAGGATCAGAAGACTCACACCCTTAGAATGCGAGAGGCTCCAAGGATTCCCTGATAATTGGACTGCTATTGGCACTGGTGGTGAAATCTCAGACACACAAAGATACAAGATGTGCGGAAATGCTGTAAGTGTTCCGGTCGTTGCTGCGGTAGGGAAAAGAATCCTTGACATCCACTAACTAATCACTATATTACACACAAGGAGGACACTATGGTAAAGATGATCATAAACGATAAAGAAGTAAAGCCACTCGAAAAGGTTGTACAGAAAAAGATCTCGCAACTATTGAAGGATGATGGCTGGCATGTGGATATTATTACTTCAGGGCTTTATGGCGGTAACGGCATAAGTGATATTATTGCATGCAAACGTGGAAAATATTTAGCTATAGAAGTAAAACGGTTCCCAGGGATGAAACCATCAAAATTGCAAGCAAGTTGGCTGGCTGATGTTGCAAGGCATGGTGGAATTGCTAAATGTGTTGGATCTGTCGAGGAGATGGAGAAAATATTAACATGGTTTAACAGCCAAGGGAGTTACGAATGAGCCAAAAACGAACGAAGATGATGCGCCGTGAGGCAAGACAATTTGCACAAAGAGTTATGAAAGAAAACATCTTAGGATTCCAGACACTACCCTTTTGGGATCGATGGCGTATTGCCAAAGCTATTCTGTTGGAGCAGGGTGACGGGAGTCCGAAGAAATGAAATCAATCCTACTCGAAGCACAATCACTTGTTCATGGCGATCGGAATAGTGCTTACGGGAATCCAAAAGAAGACTATACTCGCACTGTTAGTTTATTTAAAACATTAATGGGCGAGAAAAAATGCTCTGAAATGACACCGGAAGATGGCATATTATTTATGATCTGTGTTAAACTATCCAGGGAAGCGCATCTACATAAGACTGATAACCTGGTCGATATCTGTGGATATGCTGCCTGTAAGGAGTGGTCACATAATGATCCTGATGAATAGAACTGACGAATACTCTGAGTATTGGGAACGTACCGAGGAACACATGATCTATAAGTGTAATCGTACCGGAGAGATATTTGCCACAAAAGAAGGTGCGATCAAGAGCTATAAGGAGAATAGTAATGAGTGATGTAAAATGTAATCAGTGCGGGAACAAGGTATATCCAAAACACCATTGTAATAAATGCTATGCAACAATAGAGAGTGGAGAACTTAAACGGCTTCAATCCCTCGAACAGGCGCCGAGTGGCTTGAGAGTATATACAGCAGATGAAATTTGGGCTGGTCGTGAATATAATCCACAGGCAATTCCGATGGATATGGAGTTTATTGAAAAGAAAAAATATATCTGTGAATCAGTCAAGCAATCTCCTGGGTCTATGATAGCGGAGCCAGTAGATGAATATGAAGATAAAACCATTTATCGAATTGAAGACAGCACAGGTGAGTATATTGGTCTAATCACTACCGATATAGAGGGTGTTACTGGTTTAGTCTGCAAAGATAGGAGTGAAGTATGAGTAAAGTGCTGAATCTATACGCAGGCATTGGCGGTAATCGTAAGCTGTGGGAAAATGTAGAAGTGACAGCCGTTGAGATGAATCCTGAGATTGCAGCGATATACCAGGACTTCTTCCCCGATGATACTGTGATAGTAGGTGATGCACACCAATATCTTTTAGACCACTTTAAAGAGTTTGATTTTATTTGGAGTAGCCCACCATGTCCGAGTCATTCAAGGGCTAATTACTGGGCGAACGCTGCCGAGAATCGCACAATCGCTTATCCTGATATGACACTTTACCAGGAGCTATTATTGCTTAAGCACTACTTTAAAGGCGAGTGGGTAGTAGAAAATGTTATCCCTTATTATACTCCATTAATAGAAGGGGTGGAGATTGGGAGGCATCTATTTTGGTCAAACTTTTATATACCCAATAACGGAGACACTTTCTCATATAAAGGTAACGATAGGTGCAGCGACTTACAGCCCATGCTTGGTTTTGATTTAACTGGATATAGGCTCAAAAACAAACTTCAGGTATTGAGAAATTGTGTCTCACCCAAAACTGGCTTACACATCCTAAACACAGCAATCGGCGCAATACCACCAATACAAGAGGGGCTATTCAGCCCACATAAGGAGGATGAGAGATGAAACAGAGCTACAATTTAAAGCCACATAAACCAGCAAGGGTCGCAATGGTTTTGTATAATGAAAGATATGCGAGACAGGGTGGTGGAAGTATTGACTTTTGGAACAAGCTGACAAAAGGTGAAAAAGATACGTGTAGAAAGATAGTCAGTGAAATAGAATCTGCACCAAGCGAGGACTAACCCATGACAATACTTGAACAGAGGATTAAAGAGTACGAGGCTACAGGGAAAGAAGCGATATTTGAGGGATGTGGTTACTATGATGATTTTGTCGAATGGCTTGCCAATAGAGATGAATGGGTGAGTGTGGAGGATAGGTTGCCGAAAGAGGGGCAGGTCGTTGATGTGATTGTAAAAGATTCTCAACAATTCGATTATCAACTTCACCGAGACAGGTGGTGCGACATTAAATTTATCAATAATCAATGGGAATCTTATCATGTTGATGCGCTTAAAATAGAGGGAGTCACCCACTGGAAACCACTACCACAGGCTCCACAGGAGGACAAATGAGCAGGACTGAGGTAACTATACACACAAAACCATTAACCCGTAATGAGGAGCATAAGTTGATAGCTTTAATTGTGAGGTGTGGATATGCTGTCTATGTCACATACGATGATTCTGGGATAGCCTTCACTGTTGATGATGGTGAGGCACTAACTAAGATTAAGGATAACGAATGACCCCACTAAACATCCTATTCGCTATTATCCTAACTGGCATGGTCGCAACTGTCCATATAAACAACCCTGCTCCAGAACTAATGGGGCGTGATACTGTGGCGGTTATTGGTGAGATTACTATATGGAAGGATCTGTATGAAATTCTGGACTAAGTTAATCGCAGTTATTATTGGTGGTATCTTCATAATGCAGTGTGCTATGGTGCCGGTGATGATCACACGCCAGGCTACGTTACAGCGCCAAGTGAGAAAGCTCCAAGCAAATCAACGGCTTATTATCCTGGCGATAGGTGAACTCGACCAACAGATCAAACACGAAGAATACAAGATGGCAATCTATACGGCTGCCTATAAATAGTTGTCCGTCATCCCAGCAGTTGACTGACTGATTAAGGTCAGGGGTTTTTACCCTTGGCCTTTTTTTATTCCTATCCGATGCCCAACGTATCCGATGTCATCCAAATGTGGTCGATTCGAGAATCGCAAATGAGACTCATTCGCATTTAGAAAATGGTCTCAAGTCACTGATTTATTTTATTTTATGAAAATGCTTTTTTTGTTTGTTATGTCAAAAATTAGCCTTATATAAGGATTAATTAAAACAGGAGATCCAAACAATGGAACATGATGACATTAAAAAATTAGAGAAGTTAATTGCCTTGTGTGCATTAGACACTGGCAATGGATGCACATTGGAACAAGGTCGCATTGTAGATGATTTTGATTTCAGACAGTTTGACAAGCTAGTATCTGAGTCAATGGCAATCATCAAAAAATACAAGGCTATATATTATGTTTAAACTTTTCCCGAATAATGATGAATTTGAATTGTGGATCGCATTAGGCGCGGTTTTGATGGGAGCAATATTGATAATAATGGGAGTAAATTTAAAATGACAAGCGCGCAGCGGATCCAATTCAGGGCCGGCTATATGGATGCCCTGGATGATAAAAAGGAAAATAGACAAAAAGACCTTGAGCTATTGGCCAAGGTAAAGAGTAGCCAGTATATTAATGGATATAAAAGAGGAATTGGGAAATAATATGATTAATTTAAAGCAATTTAGCGATGATCAGATTTTAAATGAGTATAATTTGAGATTTAGGTCGATAGGTGAGTATAGGCAAAAAATGTCATCAAGCGCAATGGTCAAGGCTTATTTATCAAATATATTAGATGATAAAGAAAAAGACAGGGAACATTTTTTCTGCATCTTTTTAGACGGCCAAAATAGCGTTATCTCAATTGATACGCTTTTTACCGGATCACTAACGACCAGCGCCGTTTATCCGAGAGAAGTGATAAAAGCAATTTTAAAACACGAAGCTGCGAATGTCATCCTAGCCCATAATCATCCTAGTGGATCGCTACAGCCTAGCGGATCTGATCGCGCGGTGACTAAAAAGCTACAAGCAGCTTGCAGTTCAATAGATGTGGGAATCTTGGACCACATTATAATAGGCGACGGTTATTTCTCTTTTGCCGATCACAATTTAATATGATCCAGGAGATCAAAAACCACATTGCCCGGGGAAATCTTAAACTGGGAAAAGATACGGCCATCTTTAACATTGGACCAGCTAAGACTTGCGCAGCGGATAGGCTAGGACTTTGTAAGGTCAGTGCAATTTGTTATGCCAAAAAAGCTGAAAAGATGTATTCTCAGGTTTTACCTTATAGATTGAGACAAGCTAAAATATGGGATCGATACACTTTTAAGCAAATAGCACAAGCGATTGGTGAGATCCGGAAACCCGGCGAGATAAAATATTTTCGCTTTAATGAATCAGGGGATTTTAGGAATCAAAGTGACGTTTTGAAAATGCAAGGTATAGCCAGCTATTTATACGAACATCATAATATCATAACCTATGGCTATACGGCGCGCTTGGATCTTGATCTGCCCAGCGGCCTGGATTATTTTGTTTTGACATTATCCGGTGAATATTACCAGGGGTTTAACTCGTTTATTCCTGTTGACAAATTTACAGGCGTTAACCTGGAATGTAATGCAAACTGTAGGACTTGCAATTTATGCAAAGTTAATAATAACAATGTAATTGAAGTGCTAAAACACTAACAAAAGGTAGGTAATTATGCAAGTTTACATCCAGGGGACAAAAAAGGCGATTAATGAACAACTGGCGCAAGGTGAAAGTCTTATCTTCACCGAGTATAAAATGTTTAACATTAATAATTACGGCTTCTCAAGACTTCCACAAGGCACAGTTGTAAAATTTTGGCTTAAACGAGATCCCAGCGGCACACCTATAGCAAAATCATATGGCCAAGTTAAGAATAGCAAGATAATATGACTCGCAACCTGTACAAACTAATTATTTCATGGAATATAGTTTGTTTAATCATACTGCTATCAATAGCAGTGGGGAAAGGGTGAAGAGTGGCGCACATGGCTTATGATGGAAAGTAAAGCTATCAAATAGACACTAAACACAACTAACTAACAACTAAGCCAGGTTTGAGGATCTGGCTTTTTTATGTCTTGCAAGTTATCAACAGCCCCTTTAATAATGTGGATAAGTGGAAACGCTATGAGCTTAGTGATTGATAATACAAGGCCATGTAAGGGCTACAGGGAAACGCTAGGTCTTTGAGCTAGTGTTGATAGTGACCCGACTATAAGCGTTTAGACCCTCGCGTAACTATGCTATGAGTTACTAATGACAAGGCCCCTCTGATTTATATTGCCCATGTTGTCGAAGTTGTGCTAAAACTTCGCGCTTACTGTATTAACAATAGGTTATGTCATTAGTGTGCGGATTATGTGCGGAAAGTTGGATCATCCGGCCAGTGTATAGATGGTAATGAGACTCGTTCTCATTAAAGAGGGGGGGTGCGGACCTGGGGGTGGTGGTCTTCATATATACTATATCGTCCGAGCCTAGAGCCATCAAAAAAAATAAAAAACCTAAAAAAAATCAATTCTCTATAAATTAGCTATTGTCTAATCTAATTTTTATATTAATATGTATACTAGTTATAACTCAATGCTAAATAACTCACCAACCCCTTCTCACTACCATATAATATTTCTCTTGCTATCCCCACGATCTGTGCTATCTTAGTGCTAACCTGGCCAAGCCGGGAGTAAACGAGAAAAGGAGAGGGAATATGAAACATAAACACTTTAAAGAAATGACAGAGTATGCTATTGATGCTCAGAAGACTGATAAGCCTTGGGAGTTGTGGGAAACAAGCATGACTCCAGGAACAGACCTTTGTCAATGGAGGCCAGTTGGTAGTCACCCAGCTTGGCACACTTTCTGTGCTTACCGCCGTATAGACCCCTACCGAGAGCTTAAAGAGGCACAGGAGCGAGGGGAAACGATACAAACTCGTGATGGCAGTGGTGGGTGGTTCGATGTAATTAAGGGGTTCGCTGTCTATGATGCTATTGAGCGTGGTGATGCCCTACCATACCCTGTTGAAGATTACCGCATCAAGCCAAAGACCAAGAAACTCTATTTGTGGGCTGTTAATTCAAATGGTTCATGGAGTGTTCATAGTTGGATGTGTGAGACAGTAGATGAAGTTCAACAGGCGTATAATAAAGATGTTGTGAACGAGTTCAAGCGCCTCGACAACACTATAATAGAAGTGGAAGCATGAAAAGATCCGCATTCCTCGCATTAATGGTGTCACCGCTTGTATTGCCATTTGTGAAAACGGAAGCTCCTGTAACCGTCAATGATGATTTGATTGAGCATAATGGACTTGTTTTTTATAATAGTCAGTATCGTAAGTTGTTTCCGCTTAAATATTACGGTTTAGATGACCATCGCCTTGATGCCATGCGGTATTACAGTGGCTCACAATTTTCTGAAGCCCAAATCCAAATGCTAAAGAATCAGCGTAGCATTCAAACGCTTAATTATATCAAAAAGGTATCATCATGAGCAACAAAGAAACTCGCCACGCCGAGGC
>Ga0233447_1001294_pt1 | contig 21447 bp, 24 predicted proteins | sample SI_124_October20_3_FD_183014 | JGI IMG/M metagenome (GOLD analysis project Ga0233447, IMG submission 183014) | Seawater microbial communities from Saanich Inlet, British Columbia, Canada - SI_124_October2016_135_MG | ecosystem: Environmental > Aquatic > Marine > Inlet | place: Canada: British...
AGAAAAGCTCAATTATGATCTTTTTTATATTAAGAATGTGTCTATACTGATGGATGCGATAATACTGCTTAGAACCGCAAAAACGGTTTTGTTCAGCAAGGGTGCAAGATAGCCTTTTATTGATTGTTATGCTATTTTATATTAAAATAAGTTTGATTATCCTGTAATCGAAAAGGTGGAACTATGTCTATTAAACAGCAGTTAAAATATCTGATAATTGTATTATTCTTCCTTGCATGCTTTATGAATACATCAAATGCCGATCAGGATTCATATTCTGGATCCAGTCTTTATAAAATCGGAATAGGAGACATTTTATCGATCACAACCTGGAAGGAGCCGGATTTTACTGTGGAATCCGTCAGGGTCAGAAGCGATGGAAAAATTACATTTCCTTTGCTGGATGACATCCAGGCTGAAGGTTTATCAACCATGATCCTTAAAAAGGCAGTTCAAAAAAAATTAAGTGTCTATGTGGAATCACCCAATGTGACGGTAACACTGATTAATCCCATGAGCCGAAGATTTTATATCCTGGGTGAAATATTAAGGACTGGCGAATATCCTCTGACAAAAAAATTAACAGTGATGCAGGCATTTGCACTTGCAGGTGGATTTACAGAGTGGGCAGATAAAAATAAAATTCTTCTTTATCGACGAGGGGATAATATGGAAGAAACCATTATTATTAGATATAAAGACATTATCAAGGGTGATTTCAGCAAAGACATACAACTGCAGCCTGATGATACTATTATTGTGCCATAGCATAAATTTGACCAGAGAGGCTTAAAATGAAAGGCTTAAAATGGGAAGCATAAAACAGAAGGTTTAAAATGGAAGGCTTAAAATGAAATTTAACTATATTCTAACAGCCATGGTCTTCCTGCTTTTAATATTGTTTTTAGCTGCTCCTGCCTTTTCTGCAAGAAAACAATTCACCCCTCTTATTACGATAACTGAAGAATTTACAGATAATTTTTATCGAAGCAAAAACAATAAAGACGATGAATTTTCAACCCGCTACCAGGCAGGATTTTCCTTTGGTATAATAGATAAACAAAACAGTTTTTTTATTGACTACAGCCCGAATTACACAGACTATATGGATAAAAATGAAAATGATTCCTTGAATCATATGGTATCCATTGATGCTGTCTTTCAGCCATCAAAAAATACCATATTAACTTTTTCAGATTCTTTTGACAGTAGCCTGAGTCGCACTATCCGGACAAATACATTTGAACAACATGATACAAATACAGGAACAGCATCACTTAGTTATCAATTTGGTAGAAACAATTTTTTTAGTTTAAGTTATACCTATGCTTTTGACAATTATGAAGATCCAAACCAGGATGAATTTGAAACCCACAGGCCCTCTGCATATATGATGTACTGGTTCACACCAAAATTCGGCATGGATCTTAACGCCTCTTTTTCAAAAACGGATTATGAAATATCGACAGATGATCTTGAAACCTTACAAGGGGATTTGCGGTTTCTTAAAAAAATCAACCCGCATCTTGATGCCTATGTGAAATACGCCCATACCCATACTGAACAAACCCTCGGCGATCATATTGTATATAATCCATCAATCGGATTTGACTGGAGACCCACGGAAGATTCCGGCATAGCCCTTGGCGGCGGTGTATTGATCCAGGAATATAAAAATAATTCAAATTTTGATTCTGAAAGATTGTTTTTAGAGTTTGATATCTATAAAAATTTTACTTTTTCAAGAAGAAGTAATTTATCCATTACCGGATCAAGCAGTTACAATGATATTAGTGAAGAAGCATCAAGCCTGGGCTTTACAATTAATTATCAGGCAGGTTTCCTTCATACCTATAATCTCACCAAAAGGTTATCATCAGAACTTCGCGGATCTTATAGTTTGTCTGAATATGATGAGCCTGGAGTGGATCGTAAAGATCAAACCATGACCCTGGGTGCAGGCCTTGTCTGGTCACCTTTGAGATGGCTGAGCTTTAATTTTTCTTACACATTTACGGATTTTAATACTGACAGTGTATTAGATGATTACCAGGAACATAGAGCGTTTATTTCTACAACGTTAAGGCCCAGTGAACCCCTGCAGCTAAATCCCTCTACTCCACGGCAAGTCCTGGAAGGCAGATTGTTTAATTGATTTGAAGACCATACTCCTCACCTTTGATGTTGAAGACTGGTTCCAGGTGGAAAATTTTAAAGAATATATTACCTTTTCTTCCTGGAATGATCATGAGCTGAGAGTTGAGAAAAATATCCACCTGATTCTGGACCTTTTAGATTCATTTTCCTTTCAACCCAAAGCCACATTTTTTATTTTAGGCTGGATAGCTAAAAAGCTACCCGCCATGGTAAAGGAAATTCAAAAAAGAGGTCATGAAGTAGCCTCCCACGGCAGCCTGCATCATATATGTACTGCCCTCTCATTCAAGGAACTTGAACAGGATTTGAAATCAGGAAAAGCCCTTCTTGAAGATATCACAGGGTATAAAATTTTCGGATACAGGGCTCCAAGTTTTTCAATAAATAATGATATCCTGAAGATCATACAAGACACAGGCCATATCTATGATTCCAGCTATAATTCATTTTCCATGCACAAAAGATATGGGACCATTGATCTTTTAAAAAACATTAAAAAAGGAATAGCTTATCAAATTTCTGATAATTTTTTTGAACTTCCCATCAGTAATTTTGCTGTCAAACAAAAAACTTTTCCCCTCGGTGGTGGTGGTTATTTCAGGTTAATGCCTTTTCCTTTATTTAAATTCGGAATGAACAGGGTGTTAAACAAAAACAACGCATTCCTTTTTTATTCCCACCCCTGGGAATTTGATCCAGATCAGCCAAGGGTAGAACAGGCTTCAATAGGTTTTAAATTTCGACATTATATTAACCTTAATAAAACCCAGAAAAAACTTGAGTCAATGATTAAACATTTCAACAATTTAAAATTTATTTCCTGCATTGACTATCTTAATAAAATATATTGATTCATGAACAATGCTTTATTCTATAAAAAAATCAAGAATGAGGAGGTTCATATGGCAACAATGCAGATAAAATCAATTGATGACCAATTATATAATGCGCTTAAAATAAAGGCTAAAGCTGATAACAGATCTTTGAGCCAACAGGTCGTAATGATTTTAAAAGAATATTTATCAAAACCGGATCCAAGACTTCAGCATCAGACAGATGAGTTTTTAAAGCTGGCAGGTTCATGGAAAAATGATGAAAGTGCTGAAAAAATTCCTGATCTGACTATCATTAACTGGACAAATTCAGACGTGTAGTTATCGATAACCCTTTGTGGCACAGTGTCTTTGTGCGAGAATAAGAACTAATAGAAACCTACAGGAAGATCCAGACGTCTCAGAAAACCAATGAACTTTTTATCAAATGTCGCAACAATAGAGCCTTTGTTTGCCTTACAGACACCTGCAACAACGGCATCACCAAAATCAGGAATGTGCTCCGGCCAATAGGAAAACAAAATATTTAAATCAATATCATGAATGATTTTTACACCTGGCATGGAAATAAAATTTCTAATCATCGTATGAATCGTCATTTTTGGGATCCCGTAAACCTTTTCCATAACATAAATAAATTCAGTCAAAACATTTTGAGGACAAAAAATTTTTTCTTTAAGCCTGGCAGCATTTTTGAAAACCGTTGCAATAATTTCCTGCTGAGCACTATCCCTGTCAGTTATAAAAGAGATTAAAGCATTTGTATCGATAATATATGTTTTCATTTAAATTTTTCTATTCTGAGATCACGGGCATTTAGTATATCATTTGAAATACTCCCCGGACCAGTCTTAATACTGTTTTTATAGTTTAAAAATTTTGTCTCTAAAGCAGGAATGACAATGATTTTTCCATTAACTATGTTCCATTCAAGTCTATCCTTTACTGATAAATTGAGGCTTTCACGAATTTGTTTCGGAATGGTTGTTTGAAATTTTGAAGTAATGGTAGATTGCATTTTTAATATCCTTTATTTAAATTCCTTACCTTTAAAGAATATCGTAAGGAAAACCGAATGTCAATTATTATTCCGGAACAAGCAAACTTAAACCCTTTGTGCCTTATTTATTAACATATGAAACCCATAAAAATCAAAGACCTAACCTGGGATCCATCCATCTACCCAAGAATTACCAAAAGCCAGCAAACCATCAACGCCTACGCTGAAGCCCTTGATATCAACGCCCAGTTTCCCCCAATCGAGATTCAAAGGGTCTTCAACTATCCTGATAGCAATAAAACAACCCAGGCAACCATAATCCTGGATGGCAACCACCGCTGTTCAGCCTTCCAGGAAAAAGGCATCGAAGAGATCCCGGCAGTTGAATGGAAGGACCACCCCCTTGATTACGAGGAAAACAAAATACCTCTTCTCCTTGAATTAGCTCAGTGCAACACTATCCATGGCGATCGATTAACCCCAAACGATAAAAAACGGGTAGCTCGTGATATTGCGTCAACAGACCCGGAATGCAGCTATACTGAAGACGCACTTGCCCAAAAATTAGGTGTTACCCGGCAAACCATCAACACCTGGATTTCAGATATCCGTGCCCGGCAGCGAACAAACAGAAACTGTATTATCATCCGCTTAAGCCGCCTTGGATGGTCCCAGGAAAAAATTTCGAAAAAGGTGGGAATAAATCAACAGAGAATTTCTCAAATTACCAATAATGCAAATTTTGGCAATATTGGTAATTTGCTCACCCAGGGCCACAACATGGAATACATAGCCGCTCATTACCAAATGGACCTTGCCCAAACCAACAACAACCCTGGCTTTCCTCAATGCTGACTGGCGTGATTTTGAATCCACACCAGCTGCAGAAGAAAAACCGGATAAAGCAATCACCATATTTGACTACCACAGGCTTTTATCAGAAACGGGATGGAAAACAATCTTTCGCATAGAATGCCCTCTATCCTCTGAACGTCTGACCGGGAACCAGGTACAAAAAATGCAGGACAAACGCATCCTCGGCACCATCGGAAGAACACTTCTAATAGCAAAAATTAAATAAACCATCTGAGTCATCAGAGAAAATCTGCGTCCTAATAAATATTTTTGATTGATTTTAAGGGACAGTGAATCCTGCAAATATTTTGACAGTAGCGAATAGGTTTGGTATTCTATGATCAATAAAAAAATTATCGCTATTCTCTTTAAGATAGAAAGGTGACATAAATGATAATCCAACCTAACATTGAAGAAATAACTAAAAATTTTTTTAATCTGTCCAAAAAAGAACGATTGGAAATAGCAAGATTTATTTTATTTCTGGATACTCAATCTTTAGATATTGATGTCGAGTCAGCCTGGGAAAATGAAATCATAGATAGAGCCCGAGCTGTTGATGAAGGAAAAGCAATAGGTATTGATTTTAACAAAGCACTGAAAAAAATTGAAAAACGATTTGCAGTATGAAAGTGATAATACTTCATTTCATAGCCTACACCATAAAGGAAGAAGCGATCTGGATTCTTGCGATTGCCCACGGCTATCGAAAACCACAATATTGGATTAAAAGAAAAAGTAATATGATTTGAGTTAATATGATTTTTTTGAACTTCCTGTGAGTAATCTTAGGATTAATAAAAAAATTTTCCTCGATAAAAAATTTCAACAAATTTCAATTTATTTCCTGTATTGACTATCTTCATAAAATATCTTGATTCAAATGCTTCTGAATTATGGGATAAATACGTGTATGATCATCCCGGTGGGATTTTATACCATTTGTTTTCATGGAAAAGGACAATTGAAAAGACCTATGGTCATAAAACATACTATCTGGCCGCATTTAATAAAAATTCAGAAGAATCTTTAACAGGTATCCTTCCGCTGATTCACTTAAAACATTTTATTTTTGGAAACAGTCTTATTTCAATGCCATTCTTTGACATGGGAGGCATCCTGGCTGACAATGAAGAAATTGAAAAAGCGCTTCTTGGTGAAGCAATAAAATTAGGTAAATCTTTAAATGTGGATAGCATTGAACTTCGCCATTCCCGTGCCTGCCCATCCTTTGAAAAATTTGATTTCTCAAATCCAATTGTCTGCACTTTAAAAACTCATAAAGTTCGCATGCTCCTTAAACTTCCTGAATCATCAGAAATATTAATGAAATCTTTTAAATCAAAACTCAGAAGCCAAATAAAAAAACCCATAAAAGAAGGCCTTGAATCAAAAATTGGCGGCCTGGAACTACTTGATGAGTTCTATAAAGTTTTTTTAATCAATATGAGGGATCTTGGTTCTCCAGTTCATTCAAAGAAGTTGTTAGAAAATGTCTTGGAACAATTTAAAGAACACACAAGAATTTTAATTGTACATAAAGATAATAATCCATATGCTGCAAGCATTGTTTTCGGGTTCAAAGATACTCTTGAAAATCCGTGGTCTTCTTCCCTGCAAAGATACAGACGCCTCAGCCCCAATATGCTCTTATACTGGACAATGCTCGAATATGCCTGTGACAGCAAATATAAATATTTTGACTTTGGAAGATCAACACCAGAAGAAGGAACATATAGATTTAAACAACAATGGGGAGCTCAACCAGAGCCATTGCACTGGAACCACATTCATTTAAATGGCAAGCCTGTTAATGAAGAAGCATCAGAAAAATCAAGATTCAATATAGCGATTCAATGCTGGCAAAAGCTGCCTGTAACTGTAACAGGAATATTAGGCCCCATGATCAGAAAAAATATTGGTCTATAATTCATGCGCATAGGACGAACTCTTCCCCCTGCAGCAGCCCCGATTTATTTAAAAGATATTTTTTCAGGATTAAAGGGATTAATCAGAGGTTCAAAAGAAATCAATCGTTTTGAGTCTGAACTTAAGGAGCATTACAATGTCAAGCATTGCTTTCTTTTATCATCAGGTAAAGCTGCTCTTACCATAATCTTAAAAGCATTACATGAGCTATATCCTGAAAGGAACGAAGTTCTTATTCCGGCATTTACCTGTTATTCAGTTCCATCTGCTATTTTAAAGGCAGGTCTCAAAGTAAAAGTGTGTGATATAAATCCGGAAACACTTGATTTTGATTTCAAACAATTAAAAAAAATACTATCTCCATCAAACGCCACCAACTCCAAAAGCTCTATTCTCGCAGTCCTTCCCACACATCTTTTTGGTTTGCCGGCAGATGTAGGCCGAGTAAGAAAAATAAATAAAGATGATAAGATTTCAATAATAGAGGATGCTGCCCAGGCAATGGGAGGAACTTTAAAAGAAAAAAAACTCGGCACCCTTGGAGATGCAGGGTTTTTCAGCCTTGGACGCGGCAAAGCATTTTCAACTATTGAAGGTGGAATTATTCTTACAAATAACAACAGTTTTGCCGATAATATCACCAAGCAAATGAAAAACACTCCAACATATAATATGTTAGATATTATAAAGTTAGTTATATATTCAATTACCCTTACTATTTTTATGCGTCCGGCACTCTTCTGGTTCCCAAAATCTTTACCATTTTTAAAGCTGGGACAAACCATTTTTGAACCGGAGTTCCCATTAAAAAAAATGTCATCTTTCCAGGCTGGCCTTGCAAAAAACTGGCAGTTCAGATTAAGAAATATGAAGTCTATACGTGAACAAAAAGCAAACGCCTTTAGAGCTGCTTTTCAAGAAAATGATAATTTGACATCATCGATGATATATCAAAATGGAAATCATTCTTTATTAAGATTTCCTTTAAAAATATGTGATACTCAAATATTAGACAGGATACTTTCTAAAAGTGAAAAACAAGGACTGGGTATTATGATGGCTTACCCGGATTCCATTAATAATATTAAAGAATTAAAAAATTATTTCAAAAACAAAACCTATCCAAAAGCAACCATGATATCTAAACATCTGATTACCTTGCCTGCACATCATTTTTTATCCCTTTCGGACAGCTTGCAAATTAAAAAATTAATTAACAATGAGTTAGGCTTTTAAATTGTCTGAAACACAAAAGCGAAATATGGCAGTGAACATTATCTTTCTGACAATCATTGGGATATTTACAGTTTTTGCTTACAAGACAACACTCATGTGGATGTATGATCGCTACATGGGGGCAGATTCATATTATTCTCATGGTTTCATTGTCCCTTTCATCTCCCTGTATTTTATCTATCTGCAAAAAGAAAATCTTGCCCAGATAAAGCCGCAGACTAGTGTTATAGGACTAATTATTTTATTCTTTGCTTTACTTCTGCATATCTTGGGAACACTGCTTTATATTTTTTCCATTTCTGGCTTTTCCATTTTTTTTCTGATCATTGGTCTGTCGATTTTCCTGTTTGGTAAAGAGATATCAAAAGTCATATGGTTTCCTCTTCTATTTCTGGTTTTTATGTTTCCCTTACCCGAGGCCATGATTAGCCTTGTCTCTTTCCCCCTCAAGATTTTTGCCGCCAAGGCAGGGGTATGGATAATCAGTATACTTGGTATTCCTATCTATCTTGAGGGATTTAATATTTTGATTCCGGCCGGCCCTCTCCTGGTGGGGAACCCTTGTTCTGGCTTACGTTCCTTGATAGCATTCCTGGCTCTTGGATCAATATTTGCGTATCTGGAACCTATTTCAATAATAAAAAAATGGTTTCTTTTTTCTCTTTCAATCCCCATTGCGTTATTATCCAATATTGTCCGAATCCCCATTCTTATCCTTGTTTCAAATTATTGGGGACTTGAAGCAGCCGGTCCAGATACTCTGGTACATACCGGTTCAGGCATTCTTGTTTTTGTCCTGGGATTTTTATTAATATTCACTGCTGCCAGGGCGCTTGAATGGCGAACCTGAAATTTCGATATCTGATAGTTGTCCTTTTGATGGCAGTAACCGCCTTTGTGACATATAATCTGCAGTATGTTTCTTCACAGGACGATGAAACCGGTCTTGCTGTTTTGCAGGCTATTCCCATGCAGGTTGGCAAATGGAAGGGCCAGGATGTATCGCTGGATGAAACGGTTTATGAGATACTTGAGACCAGGGCAATAATTCATAGATCATTCACTGCGGATAATGGGAGCAATGTTTTTTTGTCTGTAGTCCATTATAATGATACAAAGGTAGATTTTCACGCTCCTGAGTCCTGCCTGGGTGCTATAGGGGAGAAAACAACGAAAACAACCAAGACGATAACTTTATTTTCCGGTGAACAACAAAGAACAATTGATATAGCTGAGATAATTGCAACGAGAGCTACTGGTCAAACTTTAACATATTATTTCTTCAAGTCAGGTCAGTTTATAGGCAGTAATTATATTAAAATGCGATTGAGTATAGCCGCTAACAAATTTGCCAGGAATGATACAAGAGGATCACTTATCAGAATTTCTACAACGTTGATTCCTGGTAATGAGGCAGCGGCGGAATCTGTGTTAATTGATTTTGTGGAAGATTTTTTTCCATATATTCAGCAATCATTGTAAGTTGGTTGATTAGCAAAAGGAAATAATATTGATGAAAAAATTAATTTTTTTAGGAAAGATTCTTTTAATCCTATTGATATGCATATTTGGGGGGAGTACCGTAATGGCAACTACTCAAGCAACAGATAATATAGCAAAAATAAATTCTCCGAAAAATCCGGTCAAGTTACTTTTTATTCACCACTCTGTAGGCGGACACTGGCTTGCCCATGAAAAAGGCGGTCTTGTAAATGAGTTAAATAAAAATAACTACTACGTGAATGATGTTACCTATGACTGGGAACCCGCCGCATTAACAAACAGCTTTGTCAAAAAGATCAAGCGTAAGATTCTTGACAAGCTTGGCAAAGCAAACCAGGGTGCATATGGTATTGGCGATAGAACTGATATCGGCCATATGCCGGAATGGTTTCTTGGCCCATATTCCAACTTGATTATGGCTTCGATTTATACAGAAAATCGGGAAACAGATAACTATGGTGATCGCAAGAACAGCACATCATCAATCCATCTCTCAAATCCCGACCCCTCAGCTGAGAATCAGATCATTATGTTCAAATCCTGTTATCCCAATACTTTGCTTAAGGGAAAACCTGATGATCCTGCTGCCTCTCAACCAAGAAATCTTGTACACAGCTTCACCGCCGGGTCAGATGAGCATACAGTTGCCAATGCCAAACGCGTTTTCAATGATTTGCTTTCATATTTTGGAAAGCATCCGGATAAATTTTTTGTTATCGTAACTCCTCCTCCTCGAAATGAATTGCCCGAAGATGGTCGGATCGCTCGAGGGTTCAGTAATTGGTTGGTTCATGACTGGCTTAAAGAGAATAATTACCTTTTGAACAACGTCATGGTTTTTGACCTGTTCAATGTTCTAACTTCGGGCCATGGAAGTAAGCAAAATGATGAAGGTGAGGAACAGGGCAACCACCACCGCATTTGGAACGATAATGTGCAGCATATCCGCCAGACAGAGAAAAGCCTGCTTGTCTACCCCACAAAAGAAGGTGATAATCACCCTTCACCGGCTGGCTTGCAGAAGGCTACTCGGGAATTCGTCCCACTCTTGAATTATTATTATAATATTTGGTCTAACAAATGATACCTGGTGCTATCCTTTTTTGTTGCCACGAAGAATGGACATTCTGTGCTTTTCTCCATCGTTCATTATTATGATACTAAAGTAGTCTATCATGCGCTAAAGGGTTTCTTAGAGGACAGAGGAAAGCTTACTTCTAAAAAGTTGAAAATATAAAATATGTAAATCAATACCCAATTATTTCGTTTTAAGAGTGTTAAAATTATAGTGTTAAAAGTTGGACAGTAATGCGTAATAAATATGCTATCAAAAAAATTTTAAAGGGATACTCCAGTATTTCTTCAGAAATCAAATTTCCGATATTGATATGCATATGTTCTGTTTTGATGATTTATATGCAGTACTCAAAACATACGTGGGCTATGGGGGGCGTATGCAGTAGTTTCGAATATATTAAATATTTTTATGCAGAGTTTAGTTCTATTGCATTAGTTGTAATGATTGCGTTCTTTTCAAAAAAAAGAACGTTTTTTCTTGTAATATTTCTTTCATATTATTATTTAGCAATATTTAATTTTTCCTCATGGTTTATTCAAGCCCGCCCCTTTTCTTTGTTTGATATTTATAGAACTATTCAGCTTGTCCTATTTTATCCGGAATTTGTGACTAAAATTCCACACATTTTGCAAATTAAAATTGCATTTTTTGCTAGTATCCCATTTGTTTTTATAGTGATGATGCTACTGTGTCGTCACTATAAATGGTACCAACAATTGTATTTTTCTTACGCTGCAAATAAAATTTGTATTATGTCTTTTGTTTTCGTTGCATTGTCAACGCCTTTAGGGATATATGCTAATGCTTTTCAATATAACACTTTTTCAGAGATTGTTAATGAGTATTTCTATAATATTAAGGTAAATAAAATTTCTCGACATCCGGAGGAGGTTTTTCGAATGTTAGGGACTGTAAATAATAATTTAAAAAAAGAACATCCATGGAGTTTTGATAAAAAGAATATTATCTTGTTTATTATCGAAACAGCCCCTTACGATATCTTTCCTTCTATTAAAGAATTGTGCCAATTGACGTCTAATTTTTGGATAGCTGAACATGGTCGCGTTTTTACTCAGCATTATACCACTTATCCAGAGTCTGATCGCGCCATTTTCTCTCTGATTTCAGGTCGATATCCTTATTTAACTAACGGGGATAGTTGGAAACAGAACATTCGCACCGATAGCCTGGCAATATTTTTAAATAATAATGGATTTTCAACATATTTTTTAGGCACCGCTCCTATGGAATTTAGGCAGGATAGCTATATGATTAGGGGGTTGGGCTTTAACCACATATTTGATGTCAAGGAAATCACTTCTGCATTGAAAGTTGTAAATGGAGCTCGGGTTTGGGATAGATCACAAATTTATAAATTTGATAATATATTGATAGAAAAGGCATTGAGTATAATTTCGACTCACGCACAAAAAGATACTAAGCCTTTCTTTTTAACTATTGCCCCCCAATCTTCTCATGCACCGTTTAATCTTCCTCCTGGTAGCCCAAATGCGACAAGCGATCAAGAGAAAATTAAGCTAAATGCAATATGGCAATTTGATTTAATTAAAGCTTTGATAACAACGTTACAAAATACTGGGCAGATTGATAATACTGTGATCATTATAACAGGAGACCATGGAATACGTCATGAATATGAGAGTAAATTATTTATCAACCCAAGGATTTTGAATAGTCTTACTTTTCATGTTCCATTAATGATTGCCTTCTCTGAGATAAAGTCCTCTGTCGTTGATGATTACATAACATCCCATGTAGACATCACAAAAACGATTATAAGTGCATTCCAGCCAGAAGAAAATGGCGGAGAATACCATGGTATTGATTTGTTTTCATCTATTCTCCCCAACAGGGATGTTTTTTTTTTTGGTGGGAATTATCTTCCTGTAACCGGCTTGGTTAACAATAAGGGGTACTTTATGGCGAATAGATATCAGGGATGGTATTTTAGAAACACAAAGTTCGATTTTTCATTGGGGGCTCGCAAAGAATTATTTGGTAAGGATCAAAAAGATCTCTCTAAAAAAATTCTGTTTGTAGAAACTCTTCTGCAACAATAAAATGCTGAAGAACACCCGAAGTGATTTTTAAAGAAGCAATTTTCCACGTTGATTTTTATATTAAGGTTTATTTATGTTTTTTGAGATACTAAAAAAATTATATTGGGATTTAAGCTGGAGACAAGGCCGTTATGAATTTTGGCACTGGCTGTGCCGTGATATTCCAGGACATTTTGGAAATGTTGTTCGACGTTGTGTATTAAAGCGATTTTTTGGTCGTGCTGGGAAAAACCTTTTAATTTATCCAGGAGTTCATATTCGAGGAATACATAACCTGCGAGTCGGAGACAATGTGTTCCTTGGGCTTAATTTACTGATGAACGCTAATGGCGGTATAGATATCGGAGATGATGTTTTGATTGGTCCCAATGTTAAAATATGGTCAGTGAATCACAATTATATGGAGATTTCTCAACCGATTCATAAGCAAGGTTTTGTTGATAAACCTGTAGTTATTGAGAAGGGTTGCTGGTTGGGAACCAGTACGATTGTACTTCCAGGCGCTACAGTTGGTGAAAACACAATTGTTTCTGCAGGCTCTGTAATAATATCTAAAAAGTATCCATCGAATATAATTTTGGCGGGCAACCCAGCCAGGAAAATATTCTCAAGAGGCAATGCAGAAAAATAGGTTATTGATACATAAGATTACATAAAGGAAGTATTTATGCCTCGGAGTATAGAAATATTGACGTATGATTCAGAGATTTGCTTTTTTCGGAGAGAATGGGGAAAACCCCTGGATTTGAATATTTCTCTTAAAAAACTCAAAACAGGGGAGAAAATTTCTCGATTATTTGGGGCAAAGGAAAAAACCTTACGGATTAAAAAACTCGATGAATCTTCTCTATATTCTGTTAAGATTAAGGCATTTTCTATTGCACATCGTTTTTTAAATTACTCACGCAGTATCAGTGTTAAGCCAATGATGTCGCCGCCATCAATTCTTTTTATAGGATCTGGTCGATGTGGAACGACATCAATCGCAGATTATTTGGATGGACTCCAGTTTAATAATGGAGATAGAGTGTGTTCAAGGCACGAGACTCTATTCGACTATATACTGCCGGCTATTACTGCGGGGCTGGAAAATGATATCATTAGATTATATAGCGGATTCCGTCATGATATTGAGGCCGCCCCGCATTTCTCTTATATAGCAGGGAAATTACCGGTAAATAAAATTGTACATATAATTCGGGATGGTAGAAGAGTGGTTCAATCAGGCATTAACAGAGGGTGGTATCAAAAAGATGATATGTGGGAACGAATAAAGCCTAACTTTCAGGGATCTCTTTTTGAAAAATGCTGCCGATTTTGGACCCACCGGGTGCAGCAAGCGGAACTTTGTTCGACAAGGACAATCCGATTGGAGGATCTTGCCTGTTCCAGAGACGAACTTGCGGGCTTGTTAGCGTATTTAGAGATTATGCCAACCAACCGAATTCTGCCTAAATCAAATCCCGGAAAGATATCGTCGGATTTTCAGAAATGGGATGCAGAACACCGTGATATGTTTTTTGAAATTTGTGGTGAAATGATGGATATCTATTATAAAGATTGGCAAGCGGAGTGGTAAATGAAAATTTTTGAAAAATTTATTGAAAAAATTAAAAAAAAAAGGGGAATGCTCCCAACCTTCTTGAATGGTTTGTATTATAAGTTTGCATATGTGAATATTTACATTCCTATGCCAATAATGGCTGTAATTGTTTATTTACGTTTTGTTGTTAGACGGTCGTGGTATTGGCTCAAAAATAAATTTTATTGCGAGCCAATGATTCGATATCGTTGTTTTTCGGTTGGGAACAATCTTCGTGCCGATGGAGATATCCCACTTATTGTAGGTAGCGGAAAGATTATTATAGGTGATAATGTTAAAATTGGAAATCGTAACAATTGGATTGTTACTTCTAATTTATTTGAAGTTCCTTTGTTGCAGATTGGGAATAATACATCCATTAATTACCAAACTACAATCAGTGTTGAAGAAAAAGTTGTTATAGGGAATAACTGCCATATTGCAGGTGAAACGAGAATCTATGATAACAATAGTCATGCGTTACATTACAGCAATAATAGACAAATGAGCAAGCAGGATGTTGCGCCTGTAATTATAGAGGATTATGTATGGCTGGGGCTCCGTTCAATAATTTTAAAGGGGGTTCATATTGGGCAGGGAGCAGTCGTTGCTGCCGGTTCTGTTGTTACAAAAAACGTGCCTCCTATGACGTTGGTTGGAGGAAATCCTGCGCGTGTTATCAAACAAATCAAGAGAGGCTCTGAAGAGTTGGATTAGGCTCTGTCAATTACATCATGGGAAAACAACTATCCATAACTGCTAATTCATCATATTTGATGATAGGGAAATTAATACAGCGTATTTTGTCGTTTTTTATAGTCATTTTCATAGCAAGATATTTAGGTCCAGAGAAGTATGGAGTTGCTACCTATGTGATATCTTTTATTACTTTAGTTGCTATTTTTTGGAATTTTGGAATCAACACTCTTGTAACACGGAGTGTCTCCAGAGATGTGGCGATTCAGAAACAATATCTTGGTGGAGGAATTTTAGCAAAGAGCCTATTGTTTTTTATTTGTTTCCCATTCATGGCTATATATTTTTATTTTGCAGAATCAAGGGAGGTTTTATTCTCTGCGCTTATCTTTGCTGCTGGCACTTTTTTAGGCAATATCTGTGGTGTTTTTAATTCCATGTTCATTGCCCGAAGAAGGATGGATTATTCGGCTTTAATCCAAGTTGTTAGAAGTGTGGCATTGCTGATTGGTGTTTATGCTGTCAGTTTTTCAATAGTAAGCTTGCCTAGGATATTTGGCTGCTATTTTGTTTCTTTCTTGGTTACTCTGGTTGTTGTTGTTGCTTTAGCTGCTCGTTTTTTTGTCTTACCTCAATTTTATTTAGAACGGCATTTTGTACTACAGCTTATTAGAAAATCAACTCCCTTTTTTCTAATATCTGGTGTAAATATTTTTTTATTTCGGATTGATCATGTAATGATTTCAAAAATAGTTGGTGATGTGGAGTTGGGATTGTACGGGGCCGCATATACTATTTTTGAAGTGGTCATTTCGTTTTTTCCAATGATTTTTATGTCTTCTGCATTTCCCGTGCTTTCCAGGTTGTATGCAAATGATTTTGCTGCGTTGAGTGACATTTACAAGCTAATGTTTAAATATTTCTTATGGCTTTCTTTGCCGATGAGTTTGGGGCTTGCTGTTCTTGCAAGGGAAATATGCCTGACTATGTACGGACAGGATTATCTGCAAGCGGGGAATATGCTATTGATGCTCGCGAGTGGAGTCTGGATTTTTTTCATGTCAACTTTGGTAAGTTGGACATTAACTGCCTGTGAAAGACAGAATATGGTACTCTGTTCTAATGTAATTGCAATGGTTGCAAACATTATGCTCAATTTTATTTTTATTCCGCAATACGGTGGAATTGGCGCGGCAAGTGTGACTTTGATGTGTGAACTGTTCAATTTCGTTTTTATGTGTATTGTATTACATAAGGTTATGCTTAAGCCATCGCTCGGTGTTGGGTATTATGTAAGAATAATGATTTCATTAATAGTTATGGGTGTTCCACTTCTATTCTTTGTTTTTATGTCTGGAGTACATGGTCCTTTGCTTTTAGTTGGCGGTGTTATTCTCGGTGCCGTTTTGTATGGAATGAGTTCACTGCTCTTAAAAACAGTTTCTTTTGCAGAACTGAAAATATTGAAATTGTATTAGTTCATAGGTTTTTATGGATAAAAAAATTAAAATAATGTTCGTTACAGGTGCCTTGTCATTCGGTGGTCTGGAACGTGTTGTTATAAATTTATGTAAGTACATTAATCGAGATTACTTTGAACCTCTTGTCGTTTGTCTTAAGAGTCGAGGTGAATTGGCGGATGAAGTTGAAGAGAGCGGCGTCACGCTCTATAATATTAATGCAAATAAGGGAAGATTTGCCAAGTATTTTACCTGGATTTCACTGCGTAAAATAATCCATAAAGAGGCTGTCGATATTATTCATTCGCATAACAGCGCCGCTTTTCTTGACAGTTCTATTGCTTTGCTTACTATGCCGAGCAAATCCTTTGTTCATACAGATCATGCAAGGATATTTCCAGATAAATTTCGGTATATGTTTGCAGAGTATCTGGCATCATTACGTGTCGACAAGATTATTGCTGTTTCAGATGAACTTAAAAGGAATTTAATAAAATATGAGAAAATTTCACCGAGGAAAATTGAAGTCGTTTTAAATGGTATAACAGAAGCAGATGAACCTTTAGAAAAAAATATCCAAAGTCTGAAAAAGGAAGTACTGGATAAGAAGTATAGATTCTTGATTGGGCTTGGAGTCGTTTTAACCAAACAAAAAGGAATCATTCATTTGATTCATGCTGCACATGAAATTTTAAAGACATTTCCTGATGTTGGTTTTCTAATTGCAGGAGACGGACCTGAACGACAGGCATTGGAATTTGAGGTGGACAGGCTTGCGCTTACTGATAATTTTATTTTTCTTGGATTTCGTAAGGATATCCCTGATCTTTTACATTTACTTGATTTGTATGTTTTTCCTTCAGAATGGGAAGGACTTCCCTTGGCAATACTTGAAGCCATGGCTGCTAAGCGATGCATATTATCTACAGATGTTGGTGGTATCCCAACAGCCCTAAAAAACAATGAAAATGCAATTCTTGTTCCTCCAAAACAACCTAATTTGATCGCAAAAAAAGTTATACATCTTTTACAAAACGAACCTTTACGTCAAAAATTGGCTGATGCCGCTTACCAAACTTTTTTGGAACAATTTGATGTTCGGATTATGGTCTCTCGGTATGAACGCATTTATCGAGAGTCGTTGGGTAATGATGGGTTAATGTGCGGAGATAATAAATGAAAAGGGCAGTTCTGATTTCTGTCGTTATTCCGACTTATAATAGGAAGGAGAGGCTAATCCGTTGTCTGAGCAGCGTAGCTGCAAACGACTTGCAAGATTGCGAAGTAATTGTAGTTGATGACGGTTCCGTTGATGGAACTGGAGATATGATTTCTGAAAAATATCAGTGGGTAACCTTGGTATATCAGCAAAATAGTGGGGTTTCTCGAGCACGAAACCATGGTATGGAAATAGCAAAAGGGCGGTTTGTCGCATTTCTTGATTCCGATGATTCCTGGTACCCTGAGCGTCTTGCAATAATGAAAAAGGTTTTGGCAGTTTTACCTCAACAAGTCCATATCATTTTTAATGATATGGACTCGCTGGTTGGTATACAAGGAGATTCAGTTTCATATTCAGATAAGTATTTTGGTATCCCCAGGCAACCGCTTGTCGATGCCATGCAGAACTCCTTTCCGGTCTATACTGGTAAATGTGATATCGATGTCAAGTTTGGCAATGTCTACAAGGAGCTGATTTCCGGAAATATTCTCCAACCTTCAAATGTGTTATTACGTCATCAAGCATTTGTTGAAGATGGAGGCTTCAGGGAAGATTTCAGGGTTGCCAATGATTCCGAATATTTTCTTCGATTGTCTATACTGCGCGAAATTGCATACATTCCTATAATCTTGACCACCCTTGAGCCACCTATAATGGCGGACTCCTTGTCTAACCGAGAAAACAGTATAGAAAAGATAACCAATATGCTGTGTGCTATTCAGATGCACCACGATAACTGCGAAACGCAGCAAATAAGAAGTGTTTTACTGGATCGAAAATCTGAATTGCAAGCATTATTGGCATATCATTATTTGTCTGATTTAAAGAATAAAGATGCACGGACTGCCTATAAGGAAGCAATAAATACACGCCCAGGCAACCTTAAATTTTGGATTATGTGGTTATTGTCTTTTTCCCCTCGATGCTTGTTATTGGCAGGAGGTCGTTGCAAGAGTTTAATGGGCCGGTTATTTTCAAATGGTTGAGCAGAACAAAATGAAAAGAGTTTTGGTTCTGGACGGAGAACAGCGCTCTAGTTTAGCTGTAGTGAGGGCATTAGGAGAAAAAGGGATTCCAGTTATTGTTGGTAGCGGCTTGAATTCCAGCCTCGCAGGAGCATCAAAATATTGTATAGCTCAGGAAAAATATCGAAACCCCCTGACCAATTTATCTTATTTTTTTGAAGACATCCAACGAATTATTCATTTGCAGGCAATAAATATTATTGTTCCATGTACTGACATAACTTCTTCTGCAGTATTGAATGGGGGATCTGTTTTGCACCCGCAGGTATTGATCATGGCGCCATCGCCTGAGCAATATTTTGCTGCGTCAGATAAAATCGAACTGATTAATAGAGCTTGCAAGCTTGCTGTCCCCTGCCCGTATTCCAAGGTGATTTGTGGGATTGAAGAATGGAAAAATTTATCAGCAGAACAAAACTTTCCTGTTATTTTTAAGCCGAGGGCATCTGTCTTAATAAAAGGTGGTACTTTATTATCTACAGCTGTTAAAATTGTTCATGACTATAAAGAAGGTGCCTATCTTATTCATAATGATTCAGGATTTTCCGTGCCTTTTCTTGTCCAACAAAAAATAGAAGGAGAAGGGATTGGAATTTTTGCTCTATATGATAGGGGACAGCCGATTGCTTTTTTTAGCCATCGACGTTTGCGAGAAAAACCACTTTGGGGTGGAGTCAGTGTTCTTTGTGAGAGCGTTGTCCCTAATCCCCAAACCATAGCTTATTCAATGAGACTTTTGACTGACATAGAATTCCATGGGGTGGCTATGGTTGAGTTTAAACGTGACCAGAAAACGGGCATACCGTTTCTTATGGAGATAAATGCTCGCTTTTGGGGTAGCTTACAACTCGCAGTTGATGCAGGGGTCAACTTTCCGTATTTGTTCTACAAACTCACGATTGGTGATCAGATATGTTCTGTCGCTAATTCAAATTATTTGAGATTGCGTTGGCTTTTAGGTGATTTCGACAGTTTGTTGAGTGGGTTGGTAAAGAGGCATCCTGCTTCTAAGATGCTTCAACAAAAGAGAACTCAACTCCTTTTTGAGTTTTTTATATCTTTCTTTCGAAAGACGAAATATCAAGTTTGGCGTAAGGATGATCCAATTCCTTTTTTGGTGGAGTTACGAGAATATCTTCGCAGGTTTTTTTTTTGAAGGAGGTGAGGTGTCAATGAAAGGTGGATATCCAAGTCTTAGAGAGGAACTTAGTGCCTGGAATTTAGGAATTACGATAATTGGTGTATATTATGCGCTTGAATTTGGTTCTTTTCAATATCTATATCCATTTTTATGTGCGAAACTTCCAATGTTAACGGCTATCGCAGGGCTTATCTATGCTTTCTGGATTTTGTTTAGTGGACAACTCAAAAAGAGTGCTTTTGTTGCCTTTTATCTCCTTTTCTGTAGTTATATGATGCTAAATTCATATGTGTTGACAAGTTCTCCTGAGAATCGCGAGGTGTTCCTTAAGCTAATTGCCACATATATGGCATATTTTGTTATTTCCACTACAGTATTTGGAAAATTTTCTGCATTAATTTTAATTATTGATATTTTGCTTGCTTTCATGGCGTTTTCCTGTTTGACAGGCTTTTTACAAGGAGGTCTTGTATGGGGTAACACTTGGTTAGGTGATGAAAATATTTATGCGGTCTTTTGTTGTACAGGGATACCCTTTGCATATGTGTTGTTATTGCGCTGTAAAGTAAAATGGAAGAAATTATGTTATATTATTTGCTTGTTCTTATTTACAGTTGGCGTAATTCAAGCTGCATCCAGGGGAGGGTTCTTATCTTTTCTATTTATTGTTTTTATGTTTTGGCAATTTAGCCGGAAAAAAATTAAAGTAGTTATGTTTTCCATAATTTTGGGACTGGTTATTTTGACAGTATTACCGCCAAATATTATTCAAGAGATTGAAAACATTAATGTTGATGAGCAGAAGGGTGAATCAGGTGAAAGGGCTTACCTTTGGCACCTTTCAATTAATATGTTTCAGGATAACAAAATATTTGGTATTGGGATGGGTAATTATGGGGACATGTTTTTGAAATATGATCAACTCAATGAGGCAAGAGATAGATTTGGCGGGATTAACTGGCGAGGTCAAAAAATGGTAGCTCATTCTACACCTTTAACTTTTTTAGCGGAGACAGGTTTGCTTGGGGTATCTTTACTGTCTTTTATGTTGATAATGATGTTAAAACAGTTTTATGAATTGAAAATATGGCATCAAGATAGCTTGCTGAGAGACCTATCAAGGGCGTCACTTATTTCTTTGACTTCTTTTGGAATAGGGTCAATATTTTTAACGCTTACTGTGTATCCTTTTTTCTACAGTATAGTTTGGTTGTCATCTGCAATTTTAAACTCATCAAAGTTATTACAGAGGGACTAAGTGTTATTTTCTTTGTGTGCAAACATTTTAAATATAAGACATTTTTTACTTTAGTATTTTGTAAATACCTCTCTGTTTTTTAAAACTGACTTTAAAGGTAAGCTATTCTTGGAGAGGAAGACCATGTTACGTTTGTAAGATAAAATTTAAAGGAGATATTATGGGAAAGCTTACAACATATTATAAATTATATAAATTTATAGGCTCAGGCAATCTGATGCGAATCCTTTTAGATAGTGTTAGAATTTTAAAAATGAGGTATTTAGTGGTTCGGTTTCCCTATGTGTCAGGGTAGTTGTCGCCTCAATTGAACAAAAAAGTTTACAATTTGATAGGGCGATAGAGAGGTTACATGATAACAGAATATTCACCGGAGTTTAAAGAATCACTG
>Ga0233447_1001297_pt1 | contig 21395 bp, 17 predicted proteins | sample SI_124_October20_3_FD_183014 | JGI IMG/M metagenome (GOLD analysis project Ga0233447, IMG submission 183014) | Seawater microbial communities from Saanich Inlet, British Columbia, Canada - SI_124_October2016_135_MG | ecosystem: Environmental > Aquatic > Marine > Inlet | place: Canada: British...
AAATATTGACAGTAGTACCAATTACGAAATTACAGGTTTAGGTGATTGTCGAAACGAATAGTTATTCAATAGATTTAACGACCGTATAACTACTGCTCCCAACACGACACATCCACCGATCACAGACCATATTCCTGGCACTTCTTCATAGAAAAGAAGCACCCATATGGGATTTAACACAGGTTCTATTAGAGGTATCATTATTCCTTGAAGTGCCGTAACTTTTTTTATTGCTATCGACAGAAACATATAGGCAAGTCCTAACTGAAACAGACCTAAAAGCAATAATCCTACCCAAGTTTCAGAAGATGTAGGAATATCCTGCACCATAAATGGTAAACATAAAATAATAGTAAAAATGTTTCCAAGCACGATCGTACCAAGAGGTGAAGCATCTTTCTGCATTCGCATAAAGATAAAAAGTAAACCAAAACTAATACCGGTTATTAAAGCTAAAATATTACCCCAAAAACCAGCAAATGTTAGCTTGTCAAAGAAAAACAATAAAATTCCAAACATCGCTATCACTATTATAATCCAATCTAAAGAATGGACCCGTTCCTTTAAAAACCATATTCCAAAGATCGCAACATAAATCGGAGCAGAGTACTGTAATAAGATTGCATTCGCGGCAGTAGTCATTTTAGTAGATACAACAAATAGGATTACAGTCATACTGTAACACACGGCCCCAAACAACTGCGCCCATGAAAATTTAAAATATCCTTGTTTATAATATATAAACGTTAATAGAGGAAGCGCAATGGTGCAACGTGCTCCCGCAATGGCCACAGGATGCCAAGAGATTATTTTTATTAAGATTCCACCTGCACTCCATAACAGTGCTGTGGCAAATAGTAGTAATACCGGTTTTATCATAGTGACCTTCTATTTTTCTTGAAACACAACTCTTTTATGCTCATGCTAACGAAAAAATGCATAATTTCGCATCTATTCTGTCACCTGCATTTTCGCGTTTTTCCAGAAATTCTCTTACTTTATTCATTTCTACTAAATAAACTTGAATGTCCTCACTTGCTTCATTAAATGATTCAGGGTTTATATTTTCAGGAGCGTTCTCATCAATATCTACAAAAACTATTGATACGACTTCGTCTGTCAAACCTGGAGAACTATATGTTGGCTTTGTCGTCTTAATGATTTTCCCATTGTAACCTGTTTCCTCTTTTAATTCCCTAAGCGCAGAAGCTTTGCAATCTTCACCTTCGTCTATAAGACCGGCAGGAAACTCTATTACGTAGTTGTTTACTGGAGGCCTGAATTGCCTAATAAGTACAAGTTTACCTGATGGACGCAGCACGGCAATAATAACAGCAGCCCCTCTATCAGAAGTTCTCTTTACGTTTTCCCAGCTTCTAGTCTGTGCTTTCGCATCTTTATACGTAATTTTTTCAAATTTCAGCCATTTCCCGCTATAGCAAATATCTCGTTCAATTACGATAGGTCTTTCATTTTTTTCTGTTTTTTGTGTCATAATTCAATTTTTCTTTAAAAAAATGTTTTTTAATTCTATTTCAGACTTGAAATTAACTAAGCGAATATTATAATCTTAACCAACAAGCTAATCAATGTTAGAAATCTTAATAATCTGACCGATTTTTCTAGTTTAGTTCATAGAAGTAATTATATCCTAAATCTTTTTGTTCTTGTATGGCTGTTTTCTAATCTAAAAATACTGCATAATGCATAATACCAAATTTCATTTATGCCAAACCTATACTCTAAAATTAAATATATAGCGTAAAGGCTACTAAACCCTTTCATTTGCAGACATGGAAAAATCATACAATTATGGGCAATAATATGGATCGGTTTCGAAACAATTATGAATAGTATAGGCTTAATAGGCTTAACCGGTGGAATAGGCTGTGGAAAAAGCACAGCATTAAGGGCATTTGCCTCATTAAACTGCACAGTTTTAGATGCGGATGCTATCTGTCATGAATTATACAATGAACCTGAAGGTCCTGTAGTTCGCGCAATTGTAAAAAAATGGGGAAACAAAGTTATAAAATCAAACTCTGCGAATAGAAAGAAAATAGCCGAAATTGTTTTTAACGATAATAAAGAACTTGAATGGCTAAACCAACTCATACATCCACTGATTTTCGAAAGAACATACAAAACCTGCCAATACAGCAAAAACTTAGTAATTTTTGACGTTCCGCTTCTATTTGAAGCTAATTGGGAGAAGTATTTTACTAAAATTATATGCATTTGGGCAACACCAGCTATTCAAATGTCGAGGCTGAAAAAAAGAAACTGGAGCAATAAAGAAATAAAAGCTAGAATTAATTCACAAATGGATGTTAACAAAAAACTAGAAAGAGCAGACTTTGGGATAATCAATACTGGAAACTTAGCTCTTTTATCTAAACAATGTAAACATATTTTATTTGAAATAAAAAGGTAACAAATTATGAACACAGAAAAAACCAACGAATTGGAAACGAACAAGAACAACTCTACACCCCCCCAAAAACACGTAAGAAAAACAACTAAAAACACCACCCATGAAAAAACTAAAGTAGAAAAAAATACTGATACACCAATACAGCCAAATTTGCTAAAACCAGAAGATTCCATTGAAAACAACAGACGACAACCTGAAGCGAACAACAATGGCGGAACTTCAGCAGATGAACGCAAGCAAAGTAGACAATTCACAAAAAAGAATAGAAAACCCGGCAACGGTAACCATGAGAATAACAATAGGAGATATAAAGAGGAACATCAATACAGAGACAAAACTGCACCAAGCCTTGACTTGAGTGAACTTCAGGCAAAATCTATGCACGATCTCGCAGAAATGGGCAATTCACTGAACATTGAGGGTATTGGCGCACTTGATAAACCTGAGCTCATTTTTGAAATCCTGAAGGCAAATGCTGAAAAAAGTGGATTAATGTATGGTAGTGGATATTTAGAGATATTGCCTGACGGATTTGGATTTCTCCGTTCCGCCAATTACTCCTATCTCCCCTGCCCCGAAGATATTTATTTAAGCCCATCACAAATAAGAAGGTTTTCGCTCAAAACTGGAGACTTTATTACAGGACAAATAAGACAGCCTCGTGAAAAAGAACGTTTTTTTGCCATGCTAAAAGTCGAGACAATTAACAATGATGCTCCAGAAAAAAAGAAAACAACAATACCTTTTAAATCACTAATACCTTATTTTCCTACACAACGTCTTGTACTGGAACATGAACCAAACGAGTTAAGCACAAGAATTATAGACCTTATAACCCCAATAGGAAAAGGCCAAAGAGGACTTATTGTAGCACCACCAAGAACAGGTAAAACTGTGCTGCTTCAAAAAATAGCCAATGGTATTGCGAAAAATAACCCGGAAGTACATCTCATAGTATTATTAATAGATGAACGACCAGAAGAGGTAACAGACATGAAACGTTCTGTTTGCGCAGAAGTTGTTTCATCTACATTCGATGAACCACCCGAACGTCATATTCAAGTAGCAGAAATGGTAATAGAAAAAGCCAAGCGTATGGTTGAATACAAACAGGATGTAGTGATACTCTTAGATAGTATCACCAGGCTAGCAAGAGCATACAATACATTACAACCACATAGTGGTAAAATCCTTTCTGGTGGAGTAGATGCAAACGCGCTCCATAAACCAAAAAGATTTTTCGGTGCCGCTAGGAATATTGAAAACTACGGAAGTTTAACAATTATCGCCACAGCCCTTATCGATACCGGTAGCAGAATGGACGAAGTTATCTTTGAAGAATTTAAAGGCACAGGAAACATGGAACTTAACCTAGATCGTCGCCTTGTAGACAAACGTGTTTATCCAGCTATTAATGTAGAGAAGAGCGGCACAAGAAAAGAAGAACTCCTGCTGCATCCAGACGAATTAAATAAAATCTGGACTTTGCGGAAAGCATTAAACGGAGTACCAACCGTTGAAGCTATGGAATTAATAATAAGTAAAATGAAAAAAATTAAAAATAATATTGAATTTCTGATGACACTGCATATATAATGTTATATAATGTCTGTATAGAGAAAATATGATAAATAATATTTTACCATGTTGAAAAAAATCACTAAAGACCTTACCATATTCGGTAATTTCTTAAAACGTACTTAAAAGTAACAAACAATTAATAATAACAATGAACTTGGAGAAAAAGTAGTAGAAAATGGAAACTATAGTTTGCCCGTATTGTGAAACGGAAGTTAAAGTATCATTAGTAGAAGCAGAAGAAGGATGCTGTCCGGAATGCGGTTCACTGATTACGCCATCAACCATATTTGGAAGTTTGCATGACAACGATAAATATGAAGATGATTACGAAGATGGATATGATGATGATTTAAAAAGCTATGAAGAAGAAGATGATGATGATGACTTATAGCCACAAAACATTCTTTTTTTCGGCCTAGCAGCTTCTAGATTTCTTTAACAAAACTCCTTACACACAAGTAAATCCATAAACTTTCCTCTATTTTTCAAATAGAGAAAAGAAATAAGACGTAACTAACTGTAATAATAGTTTCTTACTATTATTGCGAAGTATTATGTACTTACTAATACACACATAAAAGGGTTGGTTTTAGAAGTGCTTTAAAAATCAATTCTAACATGCATACAGTGGCAGGAATAACAAAAATGAAAAGATTTTTGCAAATGATTTTTTTTGCATTACTTGCAGTAATAGCCGTGGCTGCCGTAGTTCTTGTTTTTCCTGCTTTCCATAAACACAATACAATTAAAAAAAGACAGTTAGAAGCTAAAAAAGAACTAAACAAACAAACAAGCGAATGTTTGATCCTGCGTAAAAAGCTTAATAATGTTGAAAATAACACCACTGAAATAGAAAAAATAGCTAGAGAAAAATTTAACTACTGCAAAAAAGGTGAAACTGTCTATAAGTTCGACTCCAAAGAGACAGCGAGAAATTCGCTAAGTGAAACATCTAACTAGATTTCTTTGCCGAAAATCCTTCCGCACGCGTAAACAACCGAGCCTAAAAGGCCCGGCATTGATTTTCTCCTAAAAGGGGGCAGTTTAACCTTCGCTCTGCGACTGCTTATAGACAACAGCTTTATACTTCCCATTAAACGAAAAACAATAAAACAAGTTTAACTTGAGAGTATAGGAATTTGCTCTTTAACTTATTAAAGCTTGCACGAAAAGGTTTTCGTGCTTGGCTCTAGTGTTAAATGTTGGGTTTTGAGTTCCCGAAGAGGTTAAAAAATTATTTGTTTCAGGAAAAACCTATAAAAGTGGGGACAGTAGACGCGCGGCTGAATTACGAAATTTGACTATTGAATCTATTTGATCATATTTTTCCCTTGTCATTTCAGAACATTCAACTAAATCATGCTCAAAGTCTTGTTCCAATTTTACGGTCAGTGCACAATCATAAAAAACTACCATTAACTCATAGTTAATATCAAAACTGCGAATATCAAAGTTTGCAGTTCCAATAGAGCAAACTTCTGAATCTACTGCAATCGTTTTAGAATGAAGAAAGCATTTGTTGTAGTGGAATATTCTAGCTCCGGCTTCTAGTAGCTCTTCAAAATAAGTAAATGCTGTCCAGTACGGGAGCTTTTTGTCAGGTACACCAGTAAGCATAATTTGCACTTCTATTCCAGACAAAGCAGCAGCTTTCAGTGCATCCATTAGGGTTTCATCAGGTACAAAATATGGTGTCTGAATATAAATATTTTTTTTAGCGGAACAAATCATTTCAAAATACATTTGTTTGACTGAATCCCATTGACTGTCTGGCCCTGAAACTGCAACCTGCATTTTAATTGCACCCAAATTTTTTTCTATTACCGGGAAATATTTTATCCCTAATATTTTTTCCTTGGTAGTGTTTTCCCATTCTAGAACAAAGATAGCCTGCAGAAATTTCACTCCATCTCCAATAAGTCTTATGTGTGTATCACGCCAACAGTTATAACCAAATTCTCCGTCAATATATTCTTTTCCCATATTCATTCCGCCTGTATAACCAATGTGACCGTCAATAACAACAATTTTCCGGTGATTTCTATAGTTAATGGTATGAAGAGTAAAAAGAGAGCCGAAATCAAAGTAACGATAAATCCGCACACCTGCATTTCTTAATTCTTTTTTATACCCGGGAGATAGTTTTATACTACCAAGGGCATCAACTAGAATTCTTACTTCAACCCCTTCCCCAGCTTTCTTGATTAAAACATTTTTAACCTTCTTGGTCATATCATCATCACGCCAGATAAAATAGGCCATATGAATGAACTTTTGCGCACCATGCAAATCCTTCATCAGCTGGGAGAATTTTCTTTTACCTTCCTGTATAATTTCAACGCTATTATTTACAGTAAGCAATGCGTATGAGTTCTGTTCTAAAAGGTTGATCAGTTTTTTCTTTGATAAAAAAGAATCGTTTCGCATCAATTCATTTTTTATTTTGTCGTGTTCTATCAACGAATTACCTAAGAACTCTGAGAAATCATTAATAATCTCTCGATCAATTTTTTTCCTTCTTTTACCTATAATTCGATGATTTTTACCGAAGAGAATATAGGCAAGCACACCTATAACAGGAAATATAACAATAACAAAAAGCCATGCAAAAGTAGAGGCTGTTCTTCGATTGTCCAATATCAAAAAAATAGCCGCGGCGATGATATATACATAATATAAAAAAACTAATAAATCTAAAATGATAAGCATATCCCATCCTTTCATGAAACTAAAAAGTTAGACCGTAGACTCTAGGGGTTAGACCGTAGACTCTAGACTTTTTAGTCGATACTCTTAAAACTAAATTATTTCATAAATCTATCGTTTATGTTTGTCGTGTAACACGTTAGAATATTTTTTGTAAATATCACTGCCATAAATAAGCTTTGAAAGGCATTTACTAGCTTTTTCTATTTCCTTAGACTCTTCACAACCGACGAGATTACCATTTTCAAAAACAATTTTTCCATTTACCATAGTGCTAGATACTGGACCGCTCCAACCGACTCTAGCCAGAAAACTTTCTGGACAATGAAGTGCTCCTAAATATTCCAATTTATTAACATCTATCATAAACATATCTGCTGCTTTTCCTACTTCTAAAGAACCAATATCGTCTCTTCCAAGTAATTTGGCTCCCCCTGAAGTAGCAAATTTTAAACATTCATACGCTGTTGGAATATGATAATTACGTTTGTCAGAACTTAGATTCTGCAGCTGATAAGTTAGCCTGGGAAGCTCCAACATATTACCACCATCATTAGATGCATATCCGTCTACTCCAAGTCCAAGCCGAACACCTTTTGCCATCATTCGAGGAATATCTATTACGTCAAAATGTCCTAGAACAACTGGTGCGGGACAATGCGAAAGGCCTGTGTTTGTTTTAGCCAAAATATCTATCTCTTCATTCGTAAATTCCCAACCATGTGCAAACCAAACATCCGGTCCAATAAACCCAATATCTTCGCACCAATTTAAACTTCTGCAACCATAACGTTCCAACATAAGGCGATTTTCACCTTCTCCCAGATGTGTATGCAAAAAAATATTTTTTTGACGAGCTAATTTTAGTGCCTCTACAAAGGTATCTTTCGTTGATTGCGAAACATTACACGGTGCGATGACAATTCTCTTCATAGCAAACTTGTCATAGTTATGATATTTCTCTACCACTCTATTACAATCCGTCAAAAAAACATCAGTTGTTTCCCTCATCTTATCAGGAATTACACTTCCTTCACTAGCAGGTAAAGTATTCGTACCTCTCCCTGCATGAAACCTTATTCCAAGTTTTTCTGCAACTTCCATTTGCCGGTCGATCAAATTTGGTCCTGCATGTGATGTAAAACAGTATTGGTGATCAAATGCAGTAGTACATCCATGTTTCAGTAAATCTGCCATCCCTATCATAGTAGTATGATATATAGAATCTTCATCAATTAAAACAAAAAGCTTATAAACAATATCGAGCCATTGAATTACATCCATATTAACAAAATCAAGGCCAGGATTATTACGAACAAAAGCCTGAAAGAAATGGTGATGTGTATTAATCAAACCAGGATATACAAACATATTTTCCGCATTAATAACATGTGTATTCGATGAATTTATATTTTTACCAATAGCTTTTATTTGCGGACCTTCTATTAAAATGTCAGCATCCTTAAGTATGCTATCATTTGAATCACAGGTAATGATTGATTTTGCATTTTTAATTAAGATTTTATCATTTTTCATCTTTATAATTTTGTTTCCATAGGTTTTTGATTTAACAGTAGTGATTTATTAGGCATTTGCATAAAACTGCACTATATTGTAAATAGTAAATGACAAAATTAGAGCAAATATACACATACTCAAACATTATTTTGAACGATAGTTGACTTTAACAAAAAAACAATGTATGGATTCATATAAAAATTCGAAAAATGGAGCGGTTTGAGTATACTATGACAAATAAAGAGAAAAATAAAAAAGAAACGATTTTATTCCCTATAAGGCTTGTCAGATTCCTGGCCTTGGCGGGTGTGGCATCCAGACGCAAGTCTTTTGATATAATTCAATCAGGCAAAGTAAAAGTAAATGGCCTAATAGTTACAGAACCAAGTTTGTTTGTCAATGAATCAGACAACATAAAGCTAAATAATAAAACTATTGCCCTGTCAAACTTTGTGTATATTATGCTTAACAAGCCTGTAGGTTATGTGTGCACAAGTTCCGATCCACATGTAACTAAAAAAGCAATTGACCTAATTAACCTGCCACAATACCGTCTGTTCAGCGCCGGACGCCTAGATAAAGATAGCGAGGGACTAATTATTTTTACAAACGATGGGGATTTTTCTGATAAATTAACGCATCCAAGTAACAACATACTCAAAACCTATGAAGTGATAGTTAAATATAAACTGCCCAAAGATAAAATAGATGACATGTTGAATGGGATTAATGATGCAGATGAAACCCTAAGAACAGTATCTATCAAAGCACTTACATCAAAAAAATATATCTTTGTTCTCAATGAAGGAAAAAAAAGGGAGATTAGACGCCTTGTAAAATACGCTAATTCAGAAGTAATCAGCCTTAAAAGAGTGTCAATTGGAAACCTTAAACTCGACAACCTCCCTATCGGCAAGTGGAAATATATTTCACCTGAAAAAATAATGCGTTAGATGAAATCTATATCTATTCATATTTTTCCTGTGTCATTTCAGAACATTCAGTTAAATCATGATCAAATATAACGGTTTGATAGCCAATTTCATTATACTACAGAATGTTATCGATATAACAAATATTTGTAACGAAAACAACTAATGAGATGGTCGTTTACCATTCCAGCAGCCTGCATATGTGCATATATTATTGTTGATCCCACAAATTTAAAACCCCGCTGTTTTAAATCTTTGCTAAATGCGTCTGATTCTTTTGAGGTTGCAGGAATATCTTTCTGATTCTCCCAACTATTGACAATTTTTGTTCCTTCTGTAAACTGCCAAGAGTATTGATCGAAAGAGCCGAACTCCTCCTGTATCTTTATAAAAGCTTTTGCGTTGCTGATGGCAGATTCTATTTTTAATTTATTTCTGATAATTGCAGGATTTAATATTAATTCTTCAACTTTCTTCTTCGAATACCTAGCTACGATTTCAGGATTAAAGTTGGCAAAAGACTCCCTATATCCTTCTCTGCGTTTTAGAATTGTAAGCCAGCTAAGCCCTGCCTGAGCACCTTCTAAAATTAAGAATTCAAAGAGTTTTCTGTCATCGTGCACAGAAACACCCCACTCTTTATCATGATAATCAATATAGAGTTGATTTTGTTCGCACCAAGTGCATCTTTGTATGGCTGTCATAGATTCCTTTTTTATAATTGTTTTTTTATTCAAAAATAACATGTCGGATAAAATATTCCAGCCAGTTTTTTAGCTTCTATGTTGACCTTCGGATAAAGAACTTGCCCCCTGACGCAAAAATTTAGAATTTGGGTGTAATTACAGATAGAGACAAAATCCGCAATTAACACTTAGGTTTTTTGGCTCTTTCTCAAAACGAGTGGGTAATAGTACATAATTCCCCTAAAGGTTTTTATAACATATATCGTATGAAGAGGGTAAAGTTCGCTAGATTCAAACACCATGGGACGGGAACAGTCTTAGCTTCACTAGAATTTGTGGATGATTTCAGTAAAGACTACCGCCTTTCAGTCAAGCTCAGATTCGGCATAAACCGCTCCGCTATTTATTCCGATTCAGCTTGACTTACAGTTGCTTTCCTAGCGAAATGCTTCGCCAGCGGGCATAACTTCCAGAATAAATTCTGGCAAGTTAATTCACTATATAAAACCAGAGTGTTTAACCTAAATTTTTCTTGCTACCAAAAAGTTTTGAGGCTAATCACGCAGGACGTAACCCACTAATTCTGGTGAAGCATAGCCAAAAGCAATAATACTCTACCGTTTACAGTATATTTTCCCTATAGGACATATTACCAGCTCCAAAAAACTATTATACTGTTAACTGCAACACGCCTCTTTTCTTAATTTGTAAAATTGAAAAAAGTTTATAGATTTATTTTTTTGCTTAGATCATCCTCTTGATTCTTTCCTAGCAAAAACCACAAATAAGACACACAAATAACAGTTTTAAAAGTGCAGCCTAGCAATATACACACAAATATCATCTGTTTTTTGAATAAATCTTACTTTCCATGATTGTTAACAAGAAATATTAAGAATATTTTAGGAAGCAAATAACACAAATGAACAATAAAAATACGAAATAAAGGAGGATATGACTGTTTAACAATTTCCATCAATAAAACACAAATAACTTAACTAAAGACAAACTAAAATTTTAAGGAGATCAAAAAAATGAAATTTAATAAGAAAATTACGTTCATATGTATTTTAACTGTATTGCAGTGCTTAAATAGCATAAATTTATACTCAAAAGTTGAGTGGACAGAAGAAGTTAACGTTACTTTGGGCGATGGTACTAGAGAAACGTTGACAGTAGCAGAATTAAATTTTTTGCAGTCAAAACTACTAAAAGAGATGGGAGAGATAGAGGAGAAAGAAACAAAAGAAGTTCGTGTACCCCTACCACTGCCTCGGGTGAGTAACCTAGCCGATATTAGAGCATATATAGCAAGTAGTGGTAGAGAGATTCCAGGTGACATAAAAGGTTTAGGCGAACTTTGCTTGAACTTAGATTTCTTGAATGTTGATGAAGAATTACTAGACGGTGTTGCTCGAAAATTTGCACAACGTATAACAACTGCAGAGAAACTTAGTGAATTTGGCAAGAATCCAGGAGATCTGATAGCAGGTGCTGGCTTTTGGGGCAAATATTGCCCAATTCTAGCTGTAAAAAGGCAATTAAATCAACTTGCAAGCCCATATAGAAATAAGGTGTGCCTTCATACATTAGAGGGGCATAGACTAAGGGTTGAATCAGCCAAATGGTCACCAGGTGGAGAGAGAATTGCTACAATTTCACCTAAATTTGCGATGATTTGGGATGCAAAAAGTGGAAAATGTATACAGTCATTTGAAATTGAAACTGCAAGAGAAGACAATGCAGTTTTCTGGTTATCAGATGGAAAGAAAATTATTACATGTCATAGGGATAATGCAAAAGTTTGGGATCTAGGAAGTAGAGAATGTATGCATATATTTGATAAAGAATCGGCTATGGATGGGTCAATTAAGTGTTCACCGGTTGGTACTAATGGTACTAAGCTTATGATTTGTGGAGATGATGGTGATTTACAAGTTTGGGATGTAGGAGCTACTGTAGTCAATCTTGAATTATTTAAAAATTATTACATTCACTTCGATAGTTTTCATGACTATCAATGGTCACCTGATGGAAGTAAAATTGCTATTCTAACGGATGATTCTATTGTGGTTCTGGATTCAATGAGTTTTGAAGTTTTAAGAGAGTTTCAAGTATTAGCCCCTGGTGATGGTTATATTGTGGGAGGATTAGGGGCAGAATGGTCACCAGATGGAAGAAGTATTGTTACAGGAACAGATATATCGACAGATGAATATACTGAAAATGGGGAATATTATATTAAAATTTGGGAGGTAGAAACAGGAGAATGTATTCATATATTTGCACCACATGCATATGATGGGGGATTCATGGAGGGTGCTCGATGGTCACCAGATGGAGAATGTTTGTTTATAAGAAGAGCTGATGATGAACAATTAGTAATTTGGGATCTAAAGAAGCAATGCCTTATATGTGACCTTTCATTTTATACATACAGCATGCCTAAATGGGCAAATGAAAGAATAATTTTTATGGTTGATGATACTGGAGTGCAAGGTTATGATGTAATAAGTGGAAAATCTATATGGAATTTTATACCTGCTAGTTCACGATCATCAGCAGCAATTACTTTATTTGAATTGTCACCTGATGGAGAGAACATTCTTGTGGGTGCAGAGACAAGCTCTCCAGAAATTTGGGGAAATAAAACTTCACTAGACTGGAATCAATCGCTATTAATTTTTAAAGTCTTTAACTTAGACAAATTAACACCAACAGAAAGTGAAGACAGATTAACACCAACAGAAATCGCTAATCTTAGTGGTACTTATGCCGGACTATCTGAGGAAGACAGGGCAATTATAGATGGAAGAACAGGTAACGCCTTCTCTTTGCAAGTGGAGCTTGGAGCTGAGGAAACAAAAAGTCCGGAGCCTGAAGAATCTCCTAAGAAGAGGGTGAGAGGGGAACTATAATGTTATAGAGAAGATGGATTTAAAAAGTACTAGGAATATACTCGGCACACTCGATTAATAGCAGCAATAAGTTCTTATTTTTTGAAGTATATCTTCAAAAAATATACACATACTCAAACATTATTTTGAACGATAGTTGACTTTAACAAAAAAACAATGTATAGATTCATATGAAAACTCGGAAAATAGAACGGTTTGAGTATAAGGAGTAAATATGCCATTACGGTTTAATCTGGCAAAAGGTGAATATAAAGACTGGATAATTTCTCAGACAGAATTTCATTCACATTTCATTGGGAAGTTTGAATCTATAATGTCTCTTGGCAATGGATACATGGGGCTTCGTGCAGCAACAGAAGAACGATATTTAGGAGAAAAAAGAAATCTGTTCATAGCCGGAACTTTCAACAAATTCAGCAAAAATGAAACAACAGAATTGCCCAATGCTGCAGATGTTACACAGCTGACTATTAAAATTAACGGAAAGACCTTTTCTCTAAAAAGTGGAAAGCATAGAGATTATCATCAGGAACTAAATCTGAAAGATGGCGAACTTACTCGCAGTGTTATATGGCAGAGTCCCAAAGGACAGGAATTTCACATCGTTTTCCGCCGATTTGTTTCTATGGATAACCTTCACCTTATCGGAATGAAAGTTGAGATTACACCGATTAACACAACTGCTGATGTTTCAATTGTATCAGGAATTAATGGACAGATAACCAACTCCGGTTCACAGCACTTTGAAGACGGAAAAAAAAGAGTACATAATAAAAATTTTATCGAGCTTAATCAATCCACCACTGAGTCACACATCGATTTTGTCTTCCTATGTCATAATAAAATGTATACAGAAAACAATGATAATGCAGTTTCCACTATTACATCGGACAGAAGGAATATAACCCAGAAACTTTTTTCCAAGGTACATAAACATGAAACATTAACTTTTGAAAAAAAAGTTCTCGTATATACAACCCGTGATAAAGAATACACATCACTAGACCCAGATTACAATGGCCAATACTCAACGAAAAATCTTCGTTTAGGGGCTTTTATAGGAATGAGAAAACATGCTTTAAACCAAATAAAAGCACTAGAATCTAAAGGTTATGGCGAATTACTTGAAGAGTCTATAAATAAATGGCAGCAGTTTTGGGACAGCATGGATATACAAATTAGTGCAGAAGGCAATTTTGACCAGTTAGCTATTCGGTTTGCACTTTGTCACATGAAAATTATGACACCTACACATAACAATAGATTTAGTATTGGAGCCAAAGGTCTTTCTGGAGAAAAGTATAAAGGACACACATTTTGGGATACTGAGACCTTTATTCTGCCTGTGTTTATGTACACAGCACCGAAAACGGCTAGAGCACTGCTCGAATACAGATATAATTCAATAAATAGTGCCAGAAAAAAGGCAGAACAAAAAGGCTATCAGGGCGCTATGTATCCATGGGAATCAGCGTGGATTAACAGTGGAGAAACAGCGCCTATATGGGGCAATGTAGATATCAACACAGGCAAAAACACAATAATTCCATCCGGTTTTATAGAACAGCATATCAGCGCCAATATATCTTTCGCCGTATGGCAGTATTATACGATAACCGGTGACCAGGATTTTATGGATAAATGTGGATATGAAATTATCTTTGAAACTGCCGCCTTCTGGGCAAGCCGCGTTGAATGGGACAGCAATAAAAATCTATATGTAATGAAAGACATTATGGGCCCAGATCAATACAAGGTATATGTAAATAATAATGCATATACAAATTATATGGCTCATTGGAACATTCAAAAAGCTATAGAATATTATAATATCCTTAAAAAGAAAAATTCTACAAGCTTTAGTCATCTCGTTGCTACCCTCAATTTACAGAAGAAATATGAGCAGTGGAACGAGATAATAGATAAAATATATCTCCCTAAACCTAGAGACTGTGATCTTATTATACCACAGGACGACTCATACCTTAATAAAGAACGAATCGACCTTTCAAAATATAAAAATCAGAGTCAGACACGGACTATTTTTCAAGACTATAGTATGGAGCAAATCAATCAACGACAAATCACAAAACAAGCGGATGTTCTAATGCTTTTCTATATCCTGGAAAATAACTTTTCTGATGAAGTCAAGAATGCAAACTGGAATTTTTATGAACCTAGAACTCTCCATGATTCATCGCTAAGTTTTTCGATCCATTCTATCCTAGCTGCCGATATAGTATCTATAGAACAGGCATATAGCTTTTTTGAGCAAGCATCAAGAGTCGACTTAGGCTTAAATATGAAATCTTCTGATGAAGGAATACATGCCGGTGCCACGGGGGGTATTTGGCAAGATGTTGTATGTGGTTTTGGTGGACTAAAAATATCGAATGGACAACTCAGTATAAGCCCAAAACTTCCAGAAAAATGGAATCGATTAAATTATGCAATATACTGGCATGGAGACAGACTAGAAATAGCAGTTGAAAAAAATAACCTTGTTATAACTAGAAAAACACAGCACAGCAGTCCTATTAACATTATAGTCCATGGCAAAGAATATAAACTGGAAACTACAATAGAAGTATCATTAAAATAATACCTGTGCTGAAAACGCGTAAGTTGTTATACCGTAAACGGTAGAATATTATCGCTTCGCTTTACCGCATTTAAGGCTAAAATTGCAAGCTAAAAGTTAAGATCTTAACTGACGAAAGTATAAGTTGTTAGATAAAACACCAAATATTTTTAAATATTTTCAGTGGGTTAAGTAGACAATAGAAGATTTTTAGTTATAAACGCTTAATCATAAACATCGCTATACGCAACGACCTCGATTAAGTATATGTAGTACCTGTTTTGTGTAAAATGCTAATAATCAATAAGGTTGTTTTCAAAATGCAAGACTCGGGCTAGCCTCCAACATATAATAGCGGAGCCTCAGTCACGCGAAGGCTGATTACATTGGACCCACCCCATGGCACCACAACCAATTTTGGGCGCGGAGGAGGATTTTTTGTTCTTCGAAAGACCACCTGCTTGAATTCGACCCAATTCGTCATCATCTAACTGCATTTTCTTAATTTCTTCCAGCAAATTTTTTGCCATTTCTACTTTCTTCTCTTTTTTGGATTTCTTTTTCTTAGTCATTTCTTACACCATGTTGTTTATCGTTTTGTTTAGCTTTAAACCCGAATTCTGAAGTTGAGTTATTTTTTGCGAAAAATGGGCTAGTCTTCTTTCACATTAACTGATTTAACATCTATCACGTCTTCATCAGAGTTGCTATATTCCGGGGTATCAAATGTTTCAGGTTTTCCAAAGGTATAACATTCCTTTAAAAGCGCAGTACCTGCTGTTCTCGTAAGCCATATAACTACAATCAATACAATTATATGTAACACAATGCTCCACATTCCGGCTATAACTGTTGCAACTATAGCAATCGGAACAATACCAATCCCCAACAAAAGTAAACCTATTACAATTCCCACCCATCCCCATAGTTTAAAAGTAATAACTAGACAACTCAACCACAACAATACACCATAAAAATATGAAGATAGAAAAAACGCCTTTCCTGAAAACTCTTTAGTTCTTCTAAAAAAAGCCAGAGGTACACAAACGAAGATATTAAAAAGAAATACTACCATAGAGAAAACAATTAATGCCGGTAAAACTTTGTCTATAACCCAAACACCTCCGCTTATAAAAAGACCAAGCATCAAAAAGCAGCCCACAATGGCGGTAATAGAAACTATAAAACAACCTATTGCATTTAACGAATTCTGCATAACACACTTCCTCTAATTAGAGCCTGCACGAAAAGGTTTTCGTGCTTGGCTCTAGTGTTAAATGTTGGGTTTTGAGTGTTGAATTAATAAAAACAATCAAGAAACGTCAAAAAATCTATAAAAATTTGAGTTTCATTTAGAATTCAACACCTAAAATTCAACATTATGTTCCCGAAAATACCTTTTCGTGGGACATCTAATTAGACGCCCACAAAAAGCCTTTGATTAAATCTTATTTTTTTCAAACACAATCTACCATAATCCAAAATTTGTATTTTTCAGGCTGTCTAATTATATTTTACAAGTTAAACTTGTTTTATCTTTTTATTTTGATTAGCAATGCAATCTCTTTCTATATCAATAAGTTAAAAAGCAAATTCCTATACTCTAGAGCACGTAACAGATATAAGCTGAAGCTTTTCAGCATCGAACTACTTACCTATTTAAAAAACTGTATATCGAACATTTAATGCAGTCCATCTGCCCTGATTCACAAAAATTTTGATGGATGAATATTGCTCCTTGCTGCTTAGCGCTGCTATTAAATACAAGCAAAGCTCTTTCATGTGGAATTAGCCAGCGCTGAGAACATATTTTCAGAACAATGTTTGACTGACATGCTGGTAATAGTTTCCTTGCTAACAAAGCTTTCTCTTTTATCACATCCAACGAGTTGATATCTGAATATGCATAGATAAAAGGTAATACAACATTAACCATAATATCCAGCCCTCTTGCTTCTCCCAGCACTGCCGCTTTTTTATTTAGAATATGAAAAGGCGTTGAATAACGATCCCATAAATCATCTCTGCATACAAGCAATTTTTTAAACTTTTTCCAGACTTCTGAAATGTCTAAAATGCTATTAAACTCGTCTAATATTACAGCAAACGGTTTTATGCCGAACTTTGAGATAAACACAGTAACTGCAGCAAGTCTACGATATGGATTATTCAAAGGTCTAACACCACTTAAATGCCAGGTTATTTTGTCTCTTGTTCCTTTTCTGATTTTCCACCAACGCTGCCAGATTTTCTCAATAAACTTATCCATTTCACCTGAGAACCCTGGTGTACCTGGTTCTGGCAGTAAGCGTGATTCTCCCCACAGAACAGCAACCGCTTCTTTCGTAGTCAAAGTTTCAATATCATATTCAAAGAATCGATTAAATAATTCGATAAATTCATGCCTGTTTTTCTTATATCCACATGAATCAAAAAAACTTTTAAGAAAAGCAGTTTCAATGCCATCTTTTAATATATCGTGAGTAATTGTTGATACTTTATCAAGAAACCTCTTTTCTCCTATGTCTTCAAAAAAGGTGGAAAGAGTTTCATCTGAAAATTTACTAAATTTAGAAGCACAATATCCGTGCGGATATTTTTGTATATTATCTAATACAGGTGCTTTTATAAATTTATCGGGAAGAATTATCGTTGGGAGAGTTGAAGTTTTAGTGTCCTTTAGCAAATCGCTTTTAGTAAAACCACCAACTACGTGAAGAATAACATCACTGTATCGTTCGTCTTTGTGATGTCCATGTCTTATCCAATCTTCCGGGAACCTATGGATTTCGATATCGCCAGTTAGGATATCGCCATCAACAGATATTTTTGCTTGCTTAAAATCAGGACCTTCTTCAAAATTCCATCTACCAGGAAATAACACAATAACTTCATCACCATTGATTGTATAAAATTTAGTTTTTGAAGAAATACAATTCCATTAATGCTGCAAGACAGTTTCCGACTGAGGATTTTTCATGCAGCTTAACTTACCCATATTCAAAAAATCCTAATTATTTTTCACTTGCATCGGGTTCTGCTGTTACTGGATATGCCTTTGTTTTTGGCAAAATAACTTTAACAGGCTGCGCTATCTTTAAAGGCTCCTCGATCTGTATCGGTTGAGTTAATTTCACTGATTGGACCATCTTAGGTTGAGACACTGTCTTTTTTACACCTTTTAGGACACCTTTATATCCGAAAACCTTGGCTTTGGTGGTCTTATAAAAAATATAATTATTTGTAATAACATAGTATCTGGGACAAACAATAAAATCTGCTTTATTATCAGTACACGCTTTATAGGCAGCTGCGGCTTTCGCTTCATTAATACTATCACCAAAAATAGAAGAAGATACCGACGTCTCAGAGATATTATTTCCGTAATTAACCCCTTCTGCAAACATTCCCGGCCCCCAAGAAATAAAAAATAGGAGCTTATTCACTGTTGCGGTTGCCTGTATTTTTTCTCCCACAGAAATATCAGGAGTAAGATTGGCTTCCGTTACCACTCGTAAGGGAGACGTAGGTTGACTTACATAGCTTGTTTGGCATCCAGCCATTAATCCTACCGTTAAAACTGTGACACATACGGCTAAAATCCTAGTCATAAGTAACTCCTTGTTATCGTTTGTTTCAAGTTAAACTTGTTTTGCCTTTTATTAGGGTGTGCTTTCATCGACTATTTCTATTTTTTACAGAAGTTTTGACCAACGTATTGGAATTCTGTTCTAACATTAAAAGAAAATTGTTCCAAGCCACCTGCTGAACAGCTTTTTTATAATTTGCAAGATTTGTAACTTTTTCCTTTTCAAACTCACTTTTTGATGGAAGAGTTATTTTGTCAACATATATAATTATAGCTCCATTCGAAGTATCTATAGCCTGAGAAACTGTTTTTTCCTTTGTTTGAATGGCTTCCTGAAAAACTGCATAACCATTTCCCTCTTTGATAATAGGTGTGGGGTTTGATGGAGTAAAAACAGGAAAGTCTTTAAATTTTATATCGGCTGGTAGACTTTTTTTACTTTTTAATGCCGATGTAATTTTAACAGACGTTGTTTTGGCTGCTGTTCTGGCTAGCTCTAAAGCTTTTTCATTAGAAAAATCTTTATGCACTTTCTCTTTCACCTCAGAGTATTTCGCTTTTCTTGCAGCCTCCTTTTCAGTAAGACATGCCACAAAATAGGCATTTTTGTCCAACACAGCATTTGTTATAGGCTGATCAATATACAAAAGAGTTATTGCTTTAACCACTTCTGGCAACTTACCCAGTCTTGGAATCAGTTCTGTTTCAGCATCTATCCAGTCATCAATGTGATACACTTTATACTTGTTCTTTAATGCAAAATCTTCAAATATAGAGACTGATTTTTTACTACTTCCTTGTTCTATAAGCTTAAAAACATTAACCGCAAACTTCTGTGCTTTATTTCTAGCAAGTTTACTGCACTCCTTTTCTATCAGCTCATTTTTAATTTTATCTTTTGCTTCCTTTTCATCTATTTTTGTATAAAGGTTCTTATTTTGCAAATAATCGCTATCTACCTCATTATCTGTAACTTTTTCTTCGGCTTCCTTATTAAAATTAATAAAATTAAATCGAACAACATCTGCCTTATATTTAGCCGAAACTAAATATTTACTACGATTTAAATTAAAATATTTTTCAAGTTCCTTTTCGTTAAATTTTACAGACTTCAGATAATCAGAACTATCAAATGTTCCTACTTTAACCTTGTACGACTCGTGAGCTGCGTTATAAAATTCTCTAGCACCCGCTTCTGTAACAACAGTACTATCCAGTATCTGCTTTCTAAGAATATCAATTATCAGATTTTCCTTGACAACATTTTCTACATCTTCATTTCCAAGTCTATATTTACCAAGGAAATACTGCACAAACATATTGAATATTTTTATATTAAACTGTCCTTTTTCTTGAAAAAGTGGAATACTTCTTATAGCAGACACTACTTGCATGTCATCAACCCTAATCCCCCTTTTATCTGCTGTATTTAAAAGACGAATACGATTCAAAGCTTCTTGAAGAACCTCCTGCTGATCTCTCGCAGTATCAAAATTTAGCTGATACCCTTGTAGTGTCAATGCAATCATAGCATTTGTTATATTCCACTCCAGCTTTTTACGCGAAATAGTTTTCCCGTACATAGAAACATTGCTTTTTCCGCCCCCTGGAAAAAATATAGCTAAAATATCATCTGGTGTTGCCGAAAAATACAACACAAATGGAATTATTATCACTATAGTTAGAAGACCAAAAGCAATACGACCATGTTTATGAAACATCTTGTTAATGCGAGTTATGAACATTATTTAGAAAAACCTCCATTAAAAACACCAAATTTAATAAATTGAAATCGAATAAGCACTTAACCTAACTTTTGTATTAAGATAGAGCAAACTTAAAATACTAAAAAAGATAATTTTTTGACAAAAAAAAGGTGCTATACCAAAAATCTACTTTTACAAATAAGATTTTGATACTGCACCTGTTTGTACACGTTATGATTGATTTTTCTAAATTCTTTCAAGATCAATCTAGGCGAACCTATTATTCATTACTTACTTTTTCAGTATCGGTTTTTGATTCCTTTTCCTTTAATTTCTGTTCTTTTAATTTCTTTCTGGCATTCCTAAACTCTTTTCTACCTTCGACAACACGTTCAAGGCCTTCGCTTTTTTCCTGCATAGCTGCCGCAATTTCATCATACTGCTGAGTCAATTTCTCTTTCCCATCCGTCTGCTTAGCTTTTTCTCGACACATTTCTGCACATTTTTGCACATTTTTGATTATAGTACTTAAATGTGTTCTTTTTTTTCTCTTTTCAAGCCCACAGTCTTTCATGTTATCGGATAGTGCAGCCTTTATCTCAGGATTTGAGGCATAAACCTTTTGGCATTTTTCTGAACTTGCTTGTATTTTCGTTAATCCGTCTGCCACTTTCTGTTTTGCCTCAGCACACTCAGTATATATCCCAGCCAAATCTTTATTTGTTTCCAGATCAGCCTTTTTTC
>Ga0233447_1001298_pt1 | contig 21388 bp, 19 predicted proteins | sample SI_124_October20_3_FD_183014 | JGI IMG/M metagenome (GOLD analysis project Ga0233447, IMG submission 183014) | Seawater microbial communities from Saanich Inlet, British Columbia, Canada - SI_124_October2016_135_MG | ecosystem: Environmental > Aquatic > Marine > Inlet | place: Canada: British...
AGAGTTTGTCCGTGGGTATAGCAACGGGATCGAGCGTTTTCGTATGCGATAATTTGTGTCTACATGGTGATGTAACAGTATTAAGGAAACATACACTTAACGTTGTCGCATCCATTGAGGCGTTAGCTCTAGCTGCTATCTATAATTCTCGCTCTGCATTTAATCAGATACAGGATGATGCTGAAGTTATGAAAGGTATTCCGCTTTCAGATGATGATGCCTATCGGACGATTGGCCTGCTATACGGAAACGGAATATTAACACCCAGACAGATCCCTGTTGTAAAAAATGAATGGCTCAAGCCCAGTCATGATGACTTTGAAGATCGTAGCCTTTGGAGTTTCTACAATGCATGTACTGAAAGCTTAAAAAGCAGTCCACCGCAATCAATTATGGAACGACATCTCATGTTGCATAGCCAGATAGCTGGACCTCAAACCCACGCCTAACATCACAAATCATGTAAGTATCAAACACACAACAATCACAAATGAAAGGAACATATGGATGTTCAAAATACCTAGCATTGTAATCAAAGTGGTGACTGAAGCAGCGAAGGAAGTTGTGAAAGTCATTGTCAAAAAAGGAATCAAGAAATGAACCCTAAACGGATATCAAAAATCATTAGGCACACCGGAAAGCTTCTCAAAGAAATACTGACAGAGTTTTTTGGTGATCCACAAGGAAAGGAGAAACCAGATGACAAAGGCGGAGATACTAGAGACCATTGAACTACGCCAGAGCACCTTGAAAAGTTGGTTGTCGTGTCCACTTATGTACAAGTTCCGGCATATAGACAAGTTAGAGCCGGCATTTAGATACCCTGGAACTATACACGGTAGTGCTTTGCATAGGTGCTTAAAAAATATGAGCGAAGGCGAAATGGATGGTGATATGCGGTCTCTTTATATCAAGGCTCTTAATCATTATCTGTATGCGAGTGATGAATCCCATATCCCAGTACGTTGGAAAAGGGACATGGCCAAAGAGATCGAGGCTCTGACTAAGAATGGAGTTGAGATCTTGGAGAACTATAGGAGCAAAGCGTATAACCGTGATGCTATCGTACTGTTTTCAGAGGTTCCATTCAGAGTAAAGATACTGGGTTACTTGTTTACTGGCACAATGGACCAATGTCGTAAGAATGTTGATGGAACCATTTCATTAATAGACTTCAAATCCAGCAAGATGAGACCTAACCAGTACGCAATTCCCAATGATCTACAGCTAACACTGTACTCATACGCCTTAAAATTTGGTGAGGTCTTAGTTGATGGCATCTGGCTAAAGCCAAACATGATGGTCGACTCAGTTGGTATCTATTTCCTACGTGCTCATGAAGTGTATAAGCGCAAGGTGGTTGGGAAAGAAATCGGGGATGAAAAAAGCGATCCTTTCATGATGACCAAGAAATCGATCCAAGATCTTCGTGCATTCAGGCATGAGATCAGAAGTCAATTATCGGCTATGGTAAAACCGTGGTATTATCCAAATACAGCGAGCTGTTCGTTCTGTACCTACGCTACGCACTGCGTAAGTCGGAATGACAATGTTCCTGAAAAGGATGCTGATATGGCTCATGAACTGTTAGCTGAGCTAAACATGGCTGGATAGCCAGAAAGGGTATTATGGAAAATCAAATGATAGAGCTTAGTGATGCTCAAAAGGCACTTAGTGAATCAGGCTGGAGCTATGATGATGAGATGCAGGGATTACAACCTGAGTCAAATGCTCTTATGATTCCTCGAGTGGTCATTTCACATGATGATCGAGGTAAACACAAAATGTTCATAGACATGGGAAGTAGCTACCTTCAGGAAGGTTCTGAAGAAATACCTGTTCCAGGTAATAAGCTTACCGGAATTATCTTTGGCTCCCAAAAAATACACGCGCTGTGGAGTAAAGAAGAAGTCCATCCTACCTGTAGTAGTATCGATGGGATTCCTGTATCATCAGAACCTATTCATGATAAGTGTGCTGGATGTCCGGAGGCGGTTATAGGTTCTGGTAACTGTAAAAAAAAGCAAAGGCTTTTGCTTCTTGTGGAACTGGAAGGGAAGCTCACTCCTGTGATACTGTCGTTGCCTCCGACGTCACTAAAGCATTTTGATCGGCATTTGGTCAAAATGCAAAGATCACAGTTGCCTTTGGTCATTGGCAGAACTTGCTTTTCGCTAATTGATATAAAGAGAGCAGGATATCGGTATGCCGAAGTTGGGATTACTCTCGATGGCTTGGCTGATAAAGCAACATTATTACAGGCAAAGCAAGCCAGAATCGATTACGAGATGCTTAACTCGGTAATATCGAGTGAAGATTATTCTGATGCCGGTGATAGAAATTAACATCGCGGAACAACAGGTGAACTGATTGGAACCGTATATTAGAGAGTGCCTTGTGCATTCTCTTTTAGCCCTTTTTTTGATATAGAGGGTCTGAAAATTTTAAAAAAAATAAATTTCGTCAAAAGCGCATAGGACCCAAAACGAAAGGGACCCTTCGGGATTGCGGGACCTGGTGGAACACGAACCACACTGCCTCTGATTAACCGAATCTGTTGGAGCCGAATAATTATTGGAATATCTTGACTGATCATGACTAAGAAAATTAAAGCAACAATTACCCGATATCGACGAATTCTGAATATTGAGTGGAAAGAACATCATTTCATTAGTGATGGATCTGGTATACGCTATTTGATTGGACCACTGTATCTCCGTATCGATGACACAAAAGGAGCTATGGCGCATTATCAATGGTTCGAAAAGATGTTTGATGATGACTCAGGCGAACCATTTCACAGAATGGGATGGACTCTGACACTACATAGGCATGGCGATGATCCCGGTGCTGAAAGAATGCTGCTAATTACCATGCTCACAAATCTATATCTATTCCCAATTCTATTTGGTGAGGATCCACCTGTAGTAGATGGCTGGCAGGGATCAAATTGGGAAGAACTTGAGTACATCACGGGAGCCCCAGAGTGGATGCTCAAACTTTGGAGTAGTGAAGAAATTGAATGGGCGAAGGGGATGTACTATAGTGACCAAGCTGTGAAGATCCGCGATCGTTACATCACCATCAATCAGTTCCTGGAGCTTGAGCGTCCCGGTGACAAGCGATCAGCACTAGTAATGGAATCTTCCAAACTTGAACGTGGGGATTACAGCAGTCTAGAGAACTACCGCAGTTTTAACAGGGACACCAACCGTATTTCGTAGTTTTTGATACGATACTGGTACTCAGTAGGGCTTAGCGCCGATTTATGATCATGTTGTTCTTTTAACAACCCTACACTTTGAGAAATGAAAGAGCCCGAATAAACGGGCTCTAAATTACTATACCTGATCTTCAAAATTCAAGTACTCTCGCACTCCTGGTTCAAGTGAAGCTTTGAAGCACCCGTAGTGGCAGAAAAACATTTGCTCCAGCTGCTCACTTTCGTGCTTATTGAGATTTGAGAAGATTGATACTCCACACGGGTCAAACCGTGAGTCCTCGTCAATACTATCTCCACATATTGCGCAATGATATCTTACTAATGCCATGATTTTTTACTATTGGTTAGTTGGGCCAGATCTCTGGTTTGAAATCTGGTTAAGGGGCTGAATACCTGCCCCAGCTTGTCTTTTTGCATCACTCTGTGATTTTCGAACATCGACTGTAGTCGTTGTTCATCACTTACTATAGGTTCTGGTGCCTCATGTAGGCGAGAGCCTACGGTTGGTTTTATTTGTTTAAAATATTTCATTTATTTATTTCCTCGATATTCATATGAAAAAGGCAAAAATGAGGAATCCCTATACTATATATAGGAATTCCTCAAAAATGCCGTTTTTAGCTGCCCAAATAGCGGGCGGCGTTATGCTGATCGATGTCCAAGACATCCACCAGATCATCTGCAGTTAAATCATGTCCCTGTTCCAGGAACGTTCTAACTAATTTTGTTTTTGTTTTATACTCAGAACCATGTTCAGTAACAAATTTACTAAACAGCTCACGTGAGCCTAGCAGAGCTGTTGGCATCCATTCCCGACTTATGGTACAGCCTTTAAATGTTTCCTTCAAATTATGAACAATATTTGCATCTCTGGTACAGAGGTAGACGTTCACATTCACATCTGAGCTATGATCACGGAGATGAGTTCTAAATATCTCCTGTACCAGGTCAGTAACCATATCAAATATTTTAATTGATTCTGCACTCACATCTGAAAAACGTCGAACTCTATCAGAGGTATCACTCTGGAAAGAGTCAACATCTCCGGTAATGGCGATGGTCTTACTTAAATAATAGGGCTCACCCTTATTTAAAATACCCGTGCAAACAATATTCACATTTTCCATAAGGTGGTTCGCACCCTTGGTTGCACCATAGTGTTCAATACTAATATTCTGCACATTTTTAAGATGTTGCTCATATTCAGTTTCATAATCCTTATATGCCACTACATAGGTATTCTCGGTTACTGCAATCTCCTTAATATCTTCACAGAAGTCCCTCACAAATCCTGTATGTTCCTGGTAGTAGGTCTTGGATAAATTCTGATCCATACAGACATTTATTGTCAAATTCTCATACGGTCTTAGATGAGGGATATCAGCAAAATAAAAACTATCATCCCTATATTCTGGATCAAGATCAGCTGTCCCATCATAAATAAATGTTGAAAAATCCTGCCAGTATGTATTGGAATAATGTGTAGTAGTAATTGAGTGATCAGTGCCATGATACAGACCTCCTTCACGAATAATCTTTGCAACTAACTCTGGATATTCTGGAAAGTCTCCCAGGTAATCAGCCATCCATGTGAATGTGAAGTCTGAGGTCCAGTAAAAGCCTTCACTTGTAGAATTAATATGCTGGTAATCATCAGGAGATGAATAATGGTCACGAATCAGATTTACACCACTCAGTACTTCAGGATAAAATTTAGGAGTATACTTTTGAACATCAGCTAATAGTGTAGTCAATGTTTGAGTGGTCGTTGGGACATTCTCAACTAGAGTAGGCCGCTCATCTATTAGTAATAGCGGTCTTTGATGTGCAGAATTAAAATCAATCTTGCCAGTGCCTGCACTAGGTATTGACTCCCAGTATCGTAAAGCCTCTAGCAAGTCTTGCTTTTCAGACATATCAAATAGCCTTTTATGAGATATCACGACTACAGGAAATTGCTTCTGCAGTTGGTAGTTATATTTAACTCTACAATCAGCGACCTTTACAGTACAGGTACGGCATTGGCTCGGACGATATTTTGTATATCCCTCCTTACAATACCCCGCTTCATAACCCATCATGGGGTATGCTTTGTTTTCATCAAAATATGAGTTAATAGTATCAGTGATTTCCTGGATGGTTTCCTGACGTTCAACAACAAGCACAGCGCCAAAGTTTAACTTATATTTCAAATTAAATACTATGGCGATGATGATCAGCGTCGTTTTTCCAAGCCCAGGTACAGCAGGTATCACTATGGGCTTATCATTATGAATCTGAGCTGACAGCAAGCGGAATATATCCAGGATAATATTCTTGTGTTGCTGGCTCATGGTTTGACCTCTTTTCTCAAACAGATCAACGACCATATCTCGCATATAGCGTTGTTCTTTGGTCGCAACAATATTAGACATGGGATAGGTGACCCTGTTAGCATTCACTTTGGCTAGTGGTGACCAGGGATGGTAATAAAAATCAATAGGCTTACGGTAATTGCGGATCTGGTAACATTGACCAGAGCAAAGTCCTTTGTCCTGAAGCCATTTGCAAGTCGGAGCGTTGTAACCTTTATTAACGGCATACGCAATATTGTCCTCGGTTTCCTTTTCATCATAATCGTTCCATTGTTGGGCCAACCCTCTCAGGTGTTTCAGACCGTCTGATCCTAAATTTAGATAAGTCCATGCCAATGCTAGACGTTCAGACTGGGAGGGTTCTTTTCTAGATTGGAGTCCTTCAAAGACCTCACATCCCTCATGAATTGATGCTACATCACCTGTACTAGTAAAATCAGCTAATTTTATTGGCTTACCGGAATGATTACGCATAACAGATTTGCGTTTTAAATGCTCTAGTTTCTTCACCCCACCATATTTATGCACGAGCTCATCATAGGTATATCGCTTGTTATAATCTGCATGGACAATCTGGCACATAAAGGGTTCATCTTGTACCTTCCAGTGATAATACCCAGGTACTCTGAATAAATGCTCCGCTCCTAATGATCCTGGATCAGTTTCTAGTTTCTGTTGCATGAGAATCTGCAGTGCTTCAAACATTTCAATATCTGTTATTGTCCCAAGGACTAGAAACCAGTAAAGATGATAGCCATTACGGGTTTCAACTATTACTGTTGGTATGAGCTGTAGATCTAATAGCATCTTTAGTTTTTCAGCCTTAAAAGCTGCAATCTCTTCGTCAGTACCCTTAAAATCCATATCGAGAACAATTGCATTAAACCGGCTTGTATAAGCCTTAAGGCGCTTGCCATTTTTCATGGAGTTAGGAGTAAACCAAGTTCCATATTTCCGTTGATTGTATTTGGCAATAATATCGGGATCCAGAGCTGGAACCGAGGTAGGTATAAGTTTAATCTGGGAATTTCCCTTAGTCTCAAGGGCAATAAATATCTCAAATTTTAGGTCATCATGCAGTTCAGTTAAAAACTGCGTTAGTTCATCAAGTTGTTTCCTTTCTGTAGTCATAATTGTTGTTTGGTTGTATTGTTGTGCCATTATACATCAGAGCCTTAAGCTGTCTGATGCTGGCGGTATATTGAGCTACGTTCGTCATAGCTGATCCTTGGTAGTATTCATTTAGTAAATCATCCACATTTTCACCCTCAAAAGTGAATGTGGATTTATTGTTTTCCCTTATATGGCCAGTAAGTCTGACAGTGTTGCTGTGCATCCAGCAAGCCAATGGGAATTCTTCCGTGGTAATTGAGTTTATCATTGTTGTACCGTTGGTTTTTGTAAAGTCCGCTTTGCGGATTATCCAGGATTTAAAGTGCTGCTCCTGGGACAGGTAACTCACATGAGTTAGCTTCGATTTTCGTGAAGGCCTTTTTCTCTTGCCGACCTATTTCTTAATATAGTACACTTTATTGCGTATGTCAAGTAAATAATGCATTTAACCTATTAATTTTATTGATCATACCGCACTTTTAACAACCCTACAGTTTACTATCGAAAATAATCGCTAAAAATGGGTCTGATACATACTGAGCTTTTAACCCAGTTGTTGACTTGATTGCAATGGCTCGATGCCAATTTTAACGAGCTTGAGGCGTGCTAGGAGGCCGTGAGTACCAATCTTGATGCAGAGTATTGCATAACCTGATTCAGGGCGTTCAGTTGACTCACGCTGATAACACCTTGAGGGAAGGATGATTTTACCACAAAATGGATATACCGCATTTTTAACAGTTAGATCTACCTTTGAACCTGGAGGATCAAGAGATTAACGATCGTAAAGCCTTCTTTTCCATCATAGCCTTTTGATATAACACACCATCCGTCTAGATTCAGGCAAGTTAAATTCAATATCTGGGGGTAAACCTGAGTACTACACAGAAGTATACTTGTCATTCCTGTGGATATTCCGCAGATGTTTGGGATGCTCCTGATAAAGCACCAATTGCTACCGTGGATACTAGGCACTGTTTGGGATGCAAATCCTTAGTCGAAGTTCCTTTAGAATTTCACGGTGGTGGTCTTATCGAAGATCCAGATGTCGTACCTAGTTTTCTGAATCGGTGTCCGGATTGTAATTCGTCTAATGTTGTGCCTTGGATAGTTGGGCATGGTTGTCCGAAGTGTGGTGAGCATATGACTCGTTACGAGGTGGAATAGGGATGTGGTTGGAGCATTGGTATGAGCCAGAGGATTTGAAGGTGATTGGTGAGGGTGAGAGGTTGGGTGCAGAGTTTGAGTGCTAGACTAACGGCTCTTCTAAAAAGGGCCATTAATGGTAAATATTCATTTTTTTGACGAACAGTCTGAACAGTGAATTGTTAAAGCTACTATACATAGAAAAGTATTTCCATATATGGTCAAAAGTGATCATAATTGGTCAGGACAGGAACCGTCAGCTTCAAGATAAGCGGATTGCAATTATCAACACTTTGGTTAATTTGCATTTGCAATAATACATAATACGGTGGGTAATTATTGAACTTTGGGCTATCCGATCTAGGATATTTAATAAAGATGAGAATACATGGAATATATAAGTTGTTTTAGCGGAATTGGTGGTTTGGAGGGTTATTCGCAGCCTATAGCACTCTGTGAAATTGATAAAGCATGTCAGTCAATTCTCAAGAAACGGTATCCGCAGTCACTGATCCACTCAGACATAAACACTTTTCCTGATATAAGCGCTGACATACTAGTTGGCGGGTGGCCTTGTCAGGACCTTAGTATTGCAGGGAAGCAAAAAGGATTATCGGGAGAAAATTCTGGTTTATTCTACTCGTTTGTGAAGGTAGCAATTCAGTCTAGCGTTCAGACAATAATAGCAGAAAATGTTCTCAATCTCATTCGATTGGAAAACGGTAATGTTTTTAAAGAAGTTCTAAGAGAATTTACATCTCAAGGATATAACTACTGTGCCTGGAGGGTTCTGAACGTAAGGCAATTTGGTCTTCCGCATCATCGTAATCGAGTCTTCATGATTGCAAGTAAGTATAAAAGACATTGTGATAGTCTTTTTAGAGAATTACCAAAGTCAAAAGAACCCTCTCAACAAGATATAGCTTATGGCTTCTACTGGACTGCGGGAACTCAATCGATTAATTACTCCAAAGGATATGTTCCAACCATCAAGGTTGGAAGTTCGTTATCTATCCCTTCACCACCAGCAATTCACTATGAGGATATAGTACGCCAATTAACTCCAGATGAGGCGCTTTCACTTCAAGGCTTCAATCCAAAACATTTTGAGGGTTTGAATAAATCGACAATCTACAAAATGGCAGGTAATGCAGTAGCAGTACCCGTTGGGAAATTTGTTGTCGATGGGGTACTCAACGATAAAGAGAATAAAAATATTGAATATTTCTCAAAACAAAGCTCCCTTAAACTTTATGATGAGGTGGATAACTTTGATTTTCCCGGAGGGATACCTTCTAACGGGTGTTTCGATGGTGAAATGAAAGAAGTAATTGTCCCCAAACCCTCAAACTTAGCGATCAATCTCAGAGAATTTTTGGATCTAGGCATCTCTGCCAGACTATCACAAAAAGCTGCAACTGGATTACTGCGAAGATTAAAGCGATCTGGTCAGGTTTGTCCTAGTTCTCTAAAACGTAAGCTAGAAGAAATACGGGGAGATAGTGCCTAAACTAGTTGGGAAAAGAAAATGGGAGACTGATGAAATAGTCGTCCTTTGTGGTATTTATAGTTGCTCTCTATTTTCTGCTGGAGATGATGAGAAACAAGAGTGTAAGCGAATTGCGCGAGAACTAGGTAGAAGCCCAGGGACAGTGGACAGACAGTGGAGAAATATCAAGGATTACCTGGCTGGAAAGCCAAGCTATAAGACGGGACAATCAATAAAAGCATGGGCAGATGTTCTTCTTCAGGACCCCCAATTGGTGAAAAGATTTGCCCGGTATATATGCATCACAAATGAGTGGAAATTAATGGATTTGCTAGAAGGATCTCGAAATGAAAGTTAATATTGTTCAACCAACAACCTCAACGATGGATGCGACCCCTACTCCCCGAATACTTGCCCTGTTTGAAAATCTTGCCGTTGAGCCTTGGCGTTCGGTTGCAGAGTTAGTTGACAATTCTTTAGATGACTTCCGCAATAATTCCCAGTCAGATGGAAAAGTTGAAGTGTTTTGTAGTGATGGTAATTTAGTGGTCTCAGATAATGGTTCAGGGATGACTTATGAAAGTCTAGAAAACGCAATAAAGGCGGGCTATAGCTCCAAAAAAAAGAACGACGAGCTTGGTCTTTTTGGAGTTGGATTCAATATTGCTTGTGCTCGTTTAGGAAGAAAGGCAACCGTCTGGACAAAGTCCATGGAAGATAAACATTGGCTACAAGTCGAGATCAATATCGATGAATTAATTAAGCAAGGGTCTTTCAAAATCCAGCCGCTATATGTAGACCTAGACCTCAAGCAGAAACACGGAACTATAGTTGCTGTATCACTGAGCAGAACTCATCTTGCTAACTTTGAGCGGAAAAAATATATGGAATCAATTTCCAAGAAACTGGGCCGTGCCTATTCCTACATACTACGCGCACAAGTTCCGGGATTATCTGGGGATGTATCAGGCAACCCTCGGAATGTAGTAATTTCTGTCGGCGAATTAAACGTCAAGCCGTGGATACCATGCATTTGGGATGAAAAAAGGTATGTGAAGTATAAAGGCGTTACTGTCTACGCGGTTCAACAATTTAATAGAGAATTACCTGAGGTTTCATTTTGCAACGACTGTGGATTTTGGCATACATCAATCTTGGGCTCAGTTTGTGAACAATGCGGCTCTTCTAACCTTGAGGTAGGATCACGTAAGATTTGGGGTTGGATAGGTGTTCAGCGATATATGGATAAGTTGAGTTTCGGTATTAACTTTTTAAGGAATGGGAGAAATATTATTTTCCAAAACCAAAATATTTTTTCATTCTCTGATCCAACTACAGGCGAGACCTTCAAAGATTACCCCGTTGAATGGCCAGCAGATCAAGGTAGGATTGTCGGTGAGGTTCATTGTGATCATGTAGGCGTTGATTTTATTAAACGTGAGTTTGATGTTACTGACCCTTTTTGGGCTGGAGTTTTGGAAGTGGTGAGGGGAAGCACATCCCTTCAACCTAAAAGACAAAGAGGCTTAGCACCTAATACTTCGCCGCTAGCAACAATTTTCAATGCCTTTAGAATCAACGAGCCAGGCACTCGCTACCTTATACCAGGGAATGGTACCAGAGCAGTTCATGATGCAACAAGAAACTGGGCGTTGAAATTTGAAGAAGGTGAAGAAGAGTTTCAAACTGACTCAAAGTGGTACGAGGCCGCTGTATCTCACGATAATATTGCAAAGGGAGCATCTGCAGAGGGCGAAACAAAAACCAAAACATCTGTAGTAAACCCAACTGTATCCCCCACTCAGCCTCAATTAGGATCTAAGGAGCAGGCTAAAGATGGCAAGGAAACCGCTAAACCAAAGGAAACAATCAAGCAAAAAATGGAACGCTGGAAATCTGGAGGGGCTAAAAGAGAAGATTTAAGCAAAGTAGTGACACCAACTTCAATTGGAAAAAGTTTTAAGATTGAATGTTGGGAAACTTTCTCATCTGTAAGCAATGATGATAACAAGGACGTTTCTGTACTTGCTATTCCACTTAGCGGAAATCAAATAGCCGCATTCGCACATAAAAACGCAGAAATATTTCAAAGATTTGGGCGATCAACTACAGATTTACTGCTACTAGAAATAGCTCATCAAATTAAAAATATCTCAGGATCGAATCAGCCTGTGACATTAATATTTTCAGAATTATTGCCTGAATTTCCAGATGAGGAGCGCTCTGAAAAGGTCTTACGAAGTAGAATTTCTGAAATGCAAACTCGACTTCAGGTAAGGATTTCTCAAATCACCGCTAAGTGCTCTACCAAGATATGGAAATCATTAAGTTCAACTGAGCAAAATTTGGCAGAACAGAATGCCGTAGGGGATGAATCCGTGGTTTGGAGCAAAGCTATTTCCGCAGGTTCGTATGGAAGACACCTTACCTTAGGTGCCATGAGGGAAATAGTCGAGAAGTTGCCAGAGCTATTATTTGATGGGAAACTATTCAAACAACACTACGCATCAAGTCACGCACTCGAGGCTCGTCAGAGATCCCAGGGGTACCTAGCAAATGCACTACGTGATTTAAGCAGAATCTCACAACTATCTGTAAAGTTAAATAATTACGAAATCCGCATTGCTGAAAATTTTCTTGATTTCTTAAATGAAAGTTTAGCTGAGAATGAATAACCTTTTTGATCATGAGCGGATGATCGATGTTGGACCTCACGAATTTCGTCGATCAGTCCAACGATTGTTACTCCAAAATGACTTTGATGTGTTCTCTGTGGACGGACCAGGAGATGGAGGTGGCGATTTATATTGTGAGAAGAATAGTGAGCGCTGGATAATTCAATCAAAATGGAAGAAAAACGGCAAAGTAGGTCCCAAAGTTATTGAAGAGATTCTCAAAGCGAGGGTTAAATATGATGCCCACCAATCTATCATTGTCACCAACCAAATTTTTTCTGGAACTACCATTACTCGAGCTGCTCAGTTACAGGGAGAAGGGCTTAAATTAGACTTATGGACCGGCTCAAACCTTCGTCAATTCAATCGTGAATCACCGGTATGGCGAACACAAAAAACTTTACGTCCTTATCAAAATCTTGCCTTCCAAGAACTTCAAAAAGATTTATCCGATAATGGTCGTGCCCTATTATACCTTGCAACAGGTATGGGCAAAACAGTTGTGGCTGGGGCCGTAATTAGAAATCTCATCGCTGAAAAACCCAATGCCAAAGTTTTACTATTAGCCCATATGAATGAGCTAATAGAACAATTGCAAAAAGCTCTCTGGGAAGATCTACCACTTCATGTGATGAGTCAGATCGTAAATTCAGATAACGCTCCAGATTTGCTAGATGGATTGACAGTCGCCACTAATTTATCAATAGAAAAATATATCGATGCCGGATATAAACCGGACTTATTAATTATAGATGAATGTCATCACATTGGAAAAAACAACACATACCGGAAAATCATTTCCAAATTGTCAGAAGTACCTATCCTCGGAGTTACAGCAACCCCTTGGCGTGGCGATCGGTTCCAAATAGAAACCATTTTTGGTAAACCTAGCTATACCTGTGGAATCGAGGAAGGTATGAAAAAGGGATATTTGTCCCCTGTAGATTATAGACTGTATTGTGACAATATTAATTGGGAAATAGTTCCAGAGTTAAGCCGCAATGAATATTCAATCAAGCAGCTAAATCGTAAGCTGTTTATTCCGCAGAGAGATGAGCAAATTGTGGATGCCTTAATTGAGACCTGGATTGAGGAAAGTACCCCAAAATGCATTGTGTTCTGCCAAAGCGTAGTACATGCTGAAAGAATGCATAAAAAACTTGTCGCATATGATCGTTGGAAAACGGCTGAGATTATTCACTCTAAGCTAAAGAAGAACGAAAGACGAATGGCTCTTCTTCGCTTCAGATCAAAGGAATGTCCCGTACTTGTAGCGGTTGATATTTTAAATGAAGGTGTTGATATACCGAATGTAAATATTGTATGTTTTGCTAGAGTAACTCACTCACGCAAAATATTTGTCCAGCAACTTGGACGGGGTCTGCGAGTTGCGGATGGTAAGGTTAAGGTCACGGTTTTGGATTTTGCAGCTGATACAAGAAGACTGGCTTCCATTTATAATCTACAATCTGCAGTCCAAAAAACTGATCCAATAGAAGACGTTGAGCTTAAGGACAATAAAATCCACTTTAAAGACGAAAGAGCAAAATCACTAATCGAAGAATGGATTCGGGATGCCGCCGATTTAGAAACCTTAGATCAGGAGAGTAGACTTCAGTTTCCTCAGGTCACCCTCAATTGACCGGTCAGAATAGCTAATATATAGAGAAGTAGGGGTTTAATCAGATGAGAGATATTGACACTATTATTGTCCCGGCAAGGAGATTCTCTTTTCGTGACATCTTCTTAGGGGAGAATCGATGGTATGCTATTCGATTGGGGGAGAAACGAATACCACTTCTTAAGTATATCGCAGTGTATCAAGTAGGCCCAATATCTGCCATCACACACTTTGCCAAAATAGAATCGATAAAGAAGTGGAAATATTCAGGAAGATACGTCATCAATTTCGGGGGTGATGCAATTGAGATTGGTCCGATTAAATTAACTCCAGGAGGAAAAACAAGATCATTCCAAAATACACGTTTCACTACTTCTAAACGATTATTCGAATCAAAGGACCTTGATGAAGTTTTTCGGTAATCGTCCCGAAAGAGCTGTTCTGATAACGACTCATTTTGCACCTGTGACGGGTAATGACGGAATACTGCCTGCTTCACTGTCCGTAGAAATTTTATGTAGTAATGGTTTCAGGGGTATTGGCAATTGACTACAAATCAATTGGTTATTCGATTGCAGAGGGGATTGGTTGCAGTATATTTAGTCGTCGTCATTTAACTCAATTGCCGCGACGTAAAAGAAGGAGCTAAACTGGGAGCTAGGTGACACCTCTCAGGGTGTCATTTTTTGTTTCTGGGAGAATTGACAACAGAAACAGTGGCGATTTGCGAGGATTGCAACCACTCAAAATATGTGCTAAACCCTATCCTCACAGATCTCCGTACTAAACGGAGTACATATCATGTCAAAGAAACAAGAAGTATCAATCAAAGTTGATGATGTTGAAGTAATCGGCGAGATCACCTATAGATCTGAGGCTGACATTACTATCAGGATCAGAGAACCTTTCCAGGGATTAACGCATGGATGTCATATTCCCTATTTCTCAAGGCCTCTGAATTCATTTATGACAGACTATGGTGAGCGTATGGCTGTTAACTTGCTCCAATACATCTATGAACTTGGGCTTTACATAAAGGAGCATAGTCGCTCTATACTCCTCCATTTCGCAGCTCATTTTCCAAAAGGGGAGTATTCTCATGAGGGCACCAGGAATCGGTTTTTCGTCAGCACCTTCCCATTTATGATACCCTTAGATTTGCGGGATGAGGTTATTGAGCTCATTGCTTCGATAGGAGCTCTTCGACAAACCAATGAGCATTCAAGCGAATATATACCTATCCGGATACTCAAGCCCATTTATACTCATGACGATAGGGACTCTCAGAGAAAGGTAGTTAATGATGTGCTAGTGCAGCTCAATACTGAACTAGGTAAATACTTTGATATCTGGAAACAGGTGGGTGGAGGTACAACAGGGTATGCCATTGATGCTGTACAACGATTGGTTAAAGATGCAGATAAGCTGTTCAGGAGGAAATGTTGAGGGGTTGAAATTGGCTCCTATAACCATTCTACATATCCCGCACAGCTCAACACATATTCCCCAGGAAGAACGTGGTGGAATACACTTGTCAGATGAAGCTCTCAAAGTTGAGTTATTGAGGATGACCGACTGGTATACGAACGAGCTATTTAAGGTATCGGATGACATAGCGATACCGGTTGTTTACCCAATCAGCCGCCTCATTGTGGACCCTGAGCGTTTTGAGGACAACGCGCAGGAGACGATGTATAAGAGGGGGATGGGAGTGATCTACAGCAAGACATCCCAGGGACACAGGCTGAGGGACACACCTACGCCCCAGGAACGAAGGCAGCTTCTTGACTCCTATTACCGACCTCACCATTTACAGCTCACTGCATGCGTCAAGAACATTTTGGAACATCATAAAAAAGCGCTGGTGGTTGACTGCCACTCCTTTCCATCCAAACCACAACCATACGAAGAGAATCAGAATGCGAAAAGGCCTGATATTTGCATTGGGACAGATGACTTTCACACTCCGCAATGGATCTCGAGGTTTTTGGTGGATGCCTTCGAATCTGTCGGCTTCAGCTGCGAAATGAATGTACCATTTAGCGGTGCTTTGGTCCCCCTTGATTATTTTCGAAAGGAGACCTCAGTATCATCGGTCATGATTGAGGCCAACAGGGGGCTTTATATTGAAGAGAGTTCGGGGCGAAAGGGGGCCAAATTCATGGAAGTTCAGAAAGCGATACGAGATGTGGTCTCAGCATTGATAAAGAGATTTAAGAGTTGAAATCATTGACTGCTAATCGTCACCTCTACAAATTATTTGATTATCCCTTTACTTGTAGTTCTTTATATATTCTTTCCATTAATAACTCCTTTTTACAATAGGTGACAAGTTATAGAGGAGGACTTTTTACAAAGGAAAATTAATTATGAAACGATTAAGATATGAGTCCCTCAAAAGACGGATTATCAACTTTATCATAAAATGGATCAAAATTTTTCTTACCTGGACGATAGGAATAGTTGCATTATGGCTGGTCATAGGAAAATATAATAGTTATATCCAAGATAAATTTGGTCTTCCAGCTTCGCCGGGAACCTTTGGAGATAGCTTCGGCGCTTTAGGTGTAATCATCTCGGGATTCGCGCTGATTGGTGTAATAATTACCATGATTAAGCAGCAATCACAAATAGATGATCAAACCCATTTCATTGCACGCTCTGAGATGAATGAAACCTTTTTCAAATTGCTAAATCACCTAAAAGAAGTCAAGCAGGATTTGGACTGGAGTCAATCCAATGGGGAAAAGCTTAAAGAAATATACGATGATTTAAAAAGCAGGTTCGGAGAGTCTCCGGAACATACATCTGTATGCATATTTCATGGGCTGTACGACGATCATCGTGCTGACTTTGATACCTATTTTCGTACTCTAAGATATATGCTGAAATACCTTGGTGAGCATCCGCTTGATCCAGCTGAGAAACGCATCTACTCCAACTTATTACGTGCACAAACATCACAGGAGGAGGCAATCCTAATTTATTATAACATGGAGTTAAGAAATGCAAAAACAGACCCCCGGGATCCAAAATTTGGGGAGTATATAGAAAAATTCAATTTACTCGCTGATTTAAAATCTTGGACTCAAATATATGATGATCACAAAGAGAAAATTAAATCATTTATTGAGCTATGTGAATCAAAGCAAAAGAGCAGATGGTGGAAAAAGCGTTGACTCACCAACTCCATGAAAACATGATTTATGAAGGCAAGGATGTGTCCATGTTTTCCTTCCCTGGTTTTCCAGAGGACCATCCACGGATAATAGAGTTAACCGACAAGCAGATCTGGAAAAAGGGTGAAGCTCGAAGAGTGTCCTCAGCCTGTTGGCGGGGCTATATCGGATCGTGGGAAATCAAAGATGGTAGGCTTTATCTACTCAAGCTGGAACGTGATTACGAACTGGAGGGCAATGAGCCTTTATTTGCAGATTGGGTAAGCGAGGAATTACGTATAATTGTTGAGCCAAGCTTTGAAGGCTTGCGTGCAGGACCTGGGGGCGAAAAAATTATTCTGGTCAAGATTGAAAACGGTATCGTCCAGGAAAGTGAAGTGCTCAAACCCGAGATGAGAGTGCATACATGAATCTAAGTTCATTTGATCCCACCACGTATTTATCGGGTATAATAGCAAAGTTACAAGAGCTATAGCCGATAATCGCCCACTATTAAAAGTTGCCGTGTGTTGGTCGGACGGTTACCTAGCTTCCTAACTCAATGGCTTAAAGGGGGGGCGCTATTGCTGCCCCTACAACTAAGCAACTAAAATTAGCCATAGCATGACAAGGCTATTTTAAACTAACGTCTTATATTGCCTCCTGGGAAGCCGCATATTGCGTTGGCGCGCAGATATGTCCCTATTAACTTCATACCAGCATGTTTAGTGTACTATGTGAGTCTGCTTTAGGTAGTAGCTTAAGCTTGAGCCGTTTGTGCATAATGAAGGAATAGAATGGTGCTTCAATTAAAAAACTTTGACAGATTATTATTAAAAGCAAACAATGAATTATTAAAGCGAGAGCCTACAGTCATAACATATGATAACATCAGTAAAATGGGTATCAGTGCTATCACAAATCAAATGGTGATTACTAAAGAAATTGGTAATCGTGCAAACATTTATGCAATTTGGTCGCGTGCATCAGATTCAGAAATATGGGAAGTGATGTATATAGGACAAAGAACTTCAGCATCGTTCGAAGAAAGAATCAAACAGCATCTTTTCAAAACGCCAACTGGTACACAGTCCAAAATTAAAAAAGTCAGGGAACAGTTATTAAAAAAAATGATATCGGCATAAGTACTATTTTTGTGTCGCCTGACCCACTTAGGCTATCAGTTGAAGATCAATTAATCTTCATAAACACAAATACAGCTGACGAGTTACCCTGGAATATAAAAAGTCGAAATGTCAGTCTAGTTGGCAGATAACAAAGGTATTGTAGTTAAAGTCAGGTGATTTAAGCTGCATAACCGATTTCATTGATCTTCAGGCAAGACGTCCGCGATATGGTATTCTACCGAATCCTCGCTACACCGATATACCCCCGTTTTTGAGGGTTTTGCGAATTTACCTCTGTGTTATAGTAGGGAGGTGGTCTTGCGCAAAGATGCATTTGCTTAATATGTTGAAGGTTCAGAAGGCATCTCTTAAGTTCTGAGCATATCTTTCCGAATTACTTGACAACGAATATTCATTAACTGAGGCCACTCCCAATTTATGAATGGAGTAGTATGAAAACCTTTATCATCATTTTAAGTCTAACCGTAATTATCAACCTTGGCTTTTCGCAAGGGGTAGTTGAAGAGTGGGTTCAGACTTATGGAGGGGCTCAGTCTGATGGAGCCCGTTCTATTAGGGAGACTTTAGATGGTGGATATATAATTGCAGGACATACTAGCTCATTGGGGAATGGTGAACATGATGTCTGGTTGTTTAAGATTGATGCCTTCGGTACAGAGGAATGGAGTCAAACGTATGGAGGAACAGAAAATGATCTTGCCTATTCTGTCGAACAAACCACAGATGGTGGATTCATAATTGCGGGATATACAGAATCATTCGGGGACGGTGGCTCTGACGCTTGGCTGGTTAAAACCGATGTCAATGGGGTTGAGGAATGGAGCCAGACTTATGGAGGTTATGGCACTGATAAGGCATATTGTGTATTGCAGACTTCAGATGACGGTTACGTCTTTGCAGGAACAACACTCGGAGGTGTTGGCTCTGACGCTTGGCTGGTTAAAACCGATGTCAATGGGGTTGAGGAATGGAGCCAGACTTATGGAGAAGTAGTAAATGACAGGGACGAAGCATTATCCGTCCAGCAAACCTCAGATGGTGGCTTCATACTCGCGGGATCTGATAATTATTCCATCGACGGTGGCGTATTTGATTACAATGTATTGTTGATCAAAACCGACTCTAATGGTGTTCAAGAGTGGGATCGTTCATACGGAGAGTGGGGTTCTGATGTTGCGTATTCTGTCCAACAAACCATAGATGGAGGTTTTATCCTAGGGGGGCAGACTAGATCTTATAGTGATACATATCAAGGTGATGTTTTACTCATAAAAACCGATTCGAATGGTGATGATGAGTGGATCCGAACCTTTGGGAGTACATCGGCTGACATTGCCTTTTCCGTTCAACAAACTGCTAATGGGGGATACATAGTCGCGGGGCAAACATACCAAGGTAATCGAGGTAGAGATGCTTGGCTTATTAGGACAGATGTAAATGGTAATGAGGAATGGAGCCAGAGCCTTGGAGGGCTGCTTCGTGACGAGGCTTATTGTGTCCGGCAAACTTCAGATGGCGGATATATTCTTGCAGGGTATACACAATCCTTCGGAGTTCAAACCCTGGCTGCCATGATTATAAAAATAGCAGCAGTACAAACTGATATTATCATCACAGAGATAATGAACAACCCTAATGCTGTGGGTGATGTTGAAGGAGAGTGGTTTGAAATATTCAATGGAGGTATAGAATCAGTTGAGTTAGAGGGCTGGGGCATAAGAGACAATGAGGCCGATGTTCACCTCATTTCAACCAGTTGTTTTATCTCTCCCGGTGAGTTTTTGGTTTTTGGGCCAAATGCCAATCCTAGCACAAATGGTGGAATTAGTATTGACTACACATATAATAATATCTCCCTAGGAAATGGCTCTGATGCATTACTTCTTATCGATCCTAATAATGGTGTTCACGATAGCGTGGCTTGGGATGATGGGGTGACATTTCCAGATCCTTCCGGAGCTTCAATGATGTTGATAGATCCAAGTGTAGATAACAGCTTGGGGAGCAACTGGGTGATTTCAAATACAATATTTGGTTTGGGAGACATGGGGACTCCTGGTCAACCCAATTACTTTTCTGATATTGCACTAGACTTGTATGTCCTTGACTTTGATACCACTTTCATAGGAGAAACTACTACTTTAGCTATCACGATTATAAATAATGGCAATGCACCCCTGGAAATCGACTCCATTTATGCCAGCACACCGGAGTTTACCTCCACAATTAGTGAGGTGCAAGTTGACCAGGTGATAACACTGGACATCAGTTTTGAACCTACTCACTTTGGTCCAGTGACTGGGACCCTTTCCATTATTTCTAATGATTTTGACGAAAGGATAGTTGAGGTTTCTTTACATGGCATTGGTTATTATCCAGTTCCAAATATTGTGCTTGACACTGATCACATTGATTTTGGTGAAGTCATGGATGGCCAGTCCAGAACCCAAAGCCTATATTTACATAATACGGGAGAAGCCATTTTAGAAGTTGATACCATGTATTGTTTGGGTAGAAACTTTTCTGTACAGCCGAGTGAAGCTCAAGTGGAATTGGGGTGTTCTTATGATGTAAATGTTACGTTTGCACCTGACGATGAAATTCAATTTCAAGGGGAGTTAATTATATTGTGTAATGACCCTGATGTAGACACCCTGTATATAAATCTCACAGGAGCTGGGACTCAGCAGATGCCAGTTATCCATTATTCTGATAGTTTACTCTACTTTGGTGAAGTTGTGCCCTCGCAAACTGTTAATCGAGAAATCACATTTTACAATATAGGTATGCTTAACTGTGAGATAGGAGAAATAAATATTACAGGGCACGGTGGTTTTTCCACCACATTCTCATATGCGACAATCTTGCCAGGGGACTCAGTAAGCGCTGAATTTCAGTTCTATACGGAAGATGCTATCAGTGAGGCTATTGCCATCGCAAGTGTATACACAACTGCTTTGGGAACATTTGATATAGATTTATATGCAGGGCCAGTAAATCCAGTGGCAGTTTTTGAAATATCTGAATTGCCATCAGCTTGTTCAATGGCACAAAACTACCCCAACCCCTTCAACCCAACCACAACCATTCGCTATGGATTACCTGAAGACTCAAATGTCTCCCTGGTGATCTACGATGTGCGTGGACAAGTTGTCCAGACGGTTGCATCAGAACATCAATCCGCCGGCTGGTATGATGTGGTCTGGAATGGACAAACTGCAGAAGGCAAGACGATCAGTACGGGTATCTATTTTGCGAGATTGGTTACTGGCGAGTATTCGCAGGTGATCAAGATGTTATACCTAAAATAGGCCAGCTTCAAAGTCTTGTACACAAGCCCCTGACCTCAAAACTCAGGGGCTTTTTTCTATCCAACTCCCACAACACGCAAAACACTCAGCTTTAGAGTCCAACGGTATGTTACCGGTATGTTGTGGCTGTAAGTGCAATAGAATCAATGG